>Ga0316204_10002598_pt1 | contig 40075 bp, 24 predicted proteins | sample 6monrhotite_MG_2_FD_205661 | JGI IMG/M metagenome (GOLD analysis project Ga0316204, IMG submission 205661) | Microbial mat bacterial communities from mineral coupon in-situ incubated in ocean water Damariscotta River, Maine, United States -... | ecosystem: Environmental > Aquatic > Marine >...
GACGGCAGGCGCGAAGTGCAAATGACAGCCGACCTCGTAGATGCCAATGAAAGTGCCAGCGAAATTGTGGCCGATATTCGCGATAATATCATGCCTGAAATACAGGCCCGCTACCCTACCGTAACTGCGGCATTTGATGGCCAAAAGCGTGAGCAAAACAAGTTGACCAAATCGGCAAAAACCGTGATTCCCGTGGTCATCTTCTTGATATATGTGACCATTGCTTTCACATTTAGAACTTACGATCAACCTCTGATTTTACTCTTGCTTATTCCCTTGAGTTTGATTGGTGTAGCCTGGGGGCATTACCTGCATGGCTTCCCTATCAACATCCTTTCCTGGCTTGGCATTATTGCACTCATAGGCATTATGGTAAACGATGGTCTGGTACTCATTGGCAAGTTTAACAGCTTTCTCAAAGAGGGACTGGCTTATGACAAAGCACTGTACGAAGCAGCTAAATCAAGATTCAGGGCCATTTTCCTTACCTCACTGACTACAGTGGCTGGTTTGGCCCCGCTGATGCTGGAGAAAAGCCGCCAGGCGCAATTCCTGATTCCAATGGCTATTTCTATCGCCTACGGTATAGCCATTGCTACTGTATTGACGCTAATCATACTGCCCATTTTTCTTTCAATGAGTAACTCATTAAAAGTGAATGTAAAATGGCTCATCACAGGAACGCGGGTTCCCAGAGAGCAAGTTGAAAGAGCCGTAATCGAACTAAATACTGAATTCAATGACTAAGCTGAAGCAACTATTCATACTGCTGGCCATTGTGCTCAGTGTACCATTAAGTGCTCAAACGGTTCTGACAAAAGCGGAGACGCTTGAACTGTTGATGAGCAATAATTTCGACATCAAACTCAGTGAAACTGATATAGAGACTGCCATCAACAACAATAGCATTTGGAACTCTGGCAAGCTGCCTACCCTCTCTGGCAATGCCAACATTACCTTTAACAGCGATAACATTTCGGTTGAATTTGCCGATGGCACGAGTCGGGACCTGAACGGACAGCAGTCAGACAGTCGCACTGCCGGGCTCAGCCTGGGTTATGTCATTTTCAATGGCTTCAATCGCAAATACAACATTGAGCGCAATGCAGAGAACCTGAATCTGAGCCAACTCAATGCAAAGTCGGTGCTGGAAACGGTACTGCTCAATACCTTCACCGCCTACTACCAGGTAGCTCGCAACCAGCAGAGTGTGGAGCGACTCAAGGAGACGCTTGCTGTTTCAAAAGAGCGCTTGACGCGTACTGAATTCGGTTTTGACTATGGCAGGAACACCCGACTGGATGTATCTACCGCGCAGGTAGATGTAAATACGGATAGCATCAACTACCTCAATGCGCTACAGGCTTTGTCTGATCAAAAAAGGAACCTGAGCTTTATTCTGGGGCAAGAACTCGCGGTAGATTTTGCAGTAGACACGAGTCTGGTGTTTGATGAATTTGTTGGAAAAGACGAACTGAAGGAACGCATGTTCAGAGACAATGTGCTGCTGGCTGTGGCCGAGTCTGGTGTGAAAATTAGCATGCTCAACACCAAAGTAAACAACGCCAACTACTTCCCTACTTTGAGTGCCAATGCGGGTTACAATACCTCTTTGCGCAACAATAACAGCGCAGCCTTTACCGCTGCCAATTCTTCTTCAGGCATTACAGGTGGTCTTTCTTTGGGTTGGAATATATTCGATGGAGGCGGTAGTCGCACAGCCGTGCAAAATGCAAAGGTGAATGAAAAAGTACAGCAGCTGACCCTGGAGCAAACTAAGCAGCAGGCCAGTCTGGACTTTGAAAATGCCTGGTCTGATTACGAGAACAAACTATTCATAGTCAGAGCGCAGGAAAACAACCTGCAGACCAACCAGCAGAACTTTGAGAGAACACAAGAGCGTTATCGATTGGGTCAAGTGGGTTCGCTGGACTTCCGTACTGCGCAAACCAACCTGCTTACCGCTCAGACCAACCTGATAGAAGCCAGGTACGAGGCAAAGCTCGCAGAACTGCTGATTGTGAGGCTTTCGGGTGCCATTCAGCAGGCTCAGTTTTAGTTCTGGACGTTTTGACCGGTTACACTTAAATTGGGGGCCGGTACTTTTAGGATAATCATATTGGTTTATCTTTTCATTCATGATCAACTACCATAAAAAAACCTTTAGCCCCCAGAGCAACTCAGACAATGGTGAAGTAGATGCTGAAACTCTCTTTCACTATCAGCAGGAAGGAAATATCCTCTTCTGCTCATACAGTGGCAATTCCATTGAAAAAGGTCACTTGATTGGCCTGGTAGCTGATGACGGTACCATTAACATGCGGTATCACCAGGTGAACAAAAAAGGTCAACTAATGACCGGCACTTGTCTGTCCACTCCCGAATTACTGCCTGATGGGCGTATAAAACTCTATGAACAATGGCAATGGACATCTGGTGACCAAAGTGCCGGCCAATCTACTTTGGTTGAGGTGAAGTCTTAAAAACTCACCATATCGCTTTTCTCCAGCTTGTTCCATACCAGAGCGGCAGCCCCAAGAATGGGCGCCTGATCTGGTAATAATTCTGAAGAGAGAATTTCTACTTTGTCTTTGAACACATGCATCAGGTGCTCTTCCATATGTCTTTTCACAGGCTTGAACAAGTAATCCCCTGCCTGTGCCAGTCCACCACTTAGGTAAATGGCCTGTGGATTGAATTGTTGAACCGTTTCGGCCAGCTTGGCCCCTAACACCTTGCCTGTGTACTCAAATGCCTCTATGGCGATTGAGTCACCCTGTTTGGCGTGTTCACTAATCATTTTGGTAGACAGTTCATTGAAGCTCACGTCTTTTAGCTGGCTGGGTCCGAAATGATCTGCCAGAAGCTTGTAGACGGTTCTTTTGATACCCGTGGCGGACACATAGGTTTCCAGGCAGCCCCTTCTGCCACAGCGGCAATGCCTGCCATTGATGTAGTTGTAAGTGATATGGCCCAGCTCCCCGGCAAAGCCCTCAAAGCCCTCTATCAGTGTTCCATTAGAGAAATAAGCTGCCCCTAAACCCGTTCCCAGGGTGAGCATCACAAAGTCTTTCTTGTCTTTAGCACCCCCAAATATCTTTTCGCCCATGGCAGCTGCATTGGCATCATTGGTGACAGAAACCGCCACACCCAGGAGGTTTTCCAGGTTTTGCTGTAGTGGTAAGACACCACTCCAAGGCAGATTGCTGGCCTGTTCTATGGTGCCTCGGGACCGAACGCCATGAGGAGCTCCGACTCCAACTCCACCCAGTTCCATATAAGATTCACCAGCATTAAACTCTTGCTGAATGGTGCGGGCGATTACCCTGGTGAATGAATCAAAGTCACCATAACGGGCAGTTGAGATCTTGGAGAGAAAGTGGACTGTGCCATTTTCATCCACTGCGCCAATCTTGGTGGAAGTACCCCCAATGTCAATTCCTATTGCCACTTTTGTCATAGCTCATCCAGTTTTAGTTTTCTCCACATCATTATCATCAAGGCACCTCCTACTAGCGAGAGTGCAATTAGTAAGAGGCCAATTTCATTTTTACCATATAACAGGTTACCAATACCAAACATGGCTGAAAAGACAGTGAAACAGCCCAGTATCACAGATATGATCTGAACACTGAATTTGGAAGCTGTTGGTGGTTCTACCTTCATACCTTCTGCTTTGGCCGCAGTCAATGCCTTACGCCATCCACCGGCATGGGGCCTGATGGTATTGTAAAAGCTTACTAAAGTTTTCAGCTCAGTTGGGCGAGTGAGGAAAGTGACCAGTAGCCAGCAAACGGTAGTCACCAGCACACTTAGCACTAGTTTATAGTGGTCTTCAATGGCAGTAAATCCCAATCGGGTGTGGATTAACTCAAAGTATATGGCCACTATTAGCGAGATGATCATACCCGCCATTTCTGTATAGGCATTGATGCGCCACCAAAACCAGCGTAGAATAAAGATCAGCCCCGTGCCTGCCCCTATGGACAGCAGTATCTTGAATGCCTGAATGGCACTTTCCAAATACAAAGCCAGCACAGCCGACATGGCCATCAGCGCCAGTGTGCTGAACCTTCCCACATTCACCAATGCTTTTTCAGAGGCTTCGGGGTTGACAAAGCGCTTATAAAAGTCGTTGACGATATAGGATGAGCCCCAGTTCAGGTGCGTGGAAATGGTAGACATAAATGCCGCTATCAGCGAAGCTATGACAATGCCCAAAAGTCCATGAGGCAGGTATTGAAGCATGGCTGGGTAAGCCAGATCATCATCAATCAGGCCCGGGTCAATGTTGGGGAAAGCAGCCTGAATGGCATCCAGATTGGGGAACATGACTATTGAAGCAAGCGCAATGAGAATCCATGGCCAGGGCCTGAGTGCATAGTTGGCCATGTTAAAGAACAGGGTCGCCCCAAGTGCATTCTTCTCGTCTTTGGCAGATAGCATCCGCTGTGCGATGTAGCCACCGCCACCAGGCTCTGAGCCAGGGTACCAGACACTCCACCATTGCACCGCAATGGGTATGATAAATACGATTATCAGTGTTTCGGTATCTGTAAAGTCAGGAAACAGGTTCAGTTTTGGGGCTACCAACTCATGGGTTACCAGTTCTGAGAGGCCTCCTACTTCAGGCAAATTCACTATGACTGAAGCGGCCCAGACTGAGCCTACCATGGCAATGATGAATTGGAAGAAGTCTGTGATCAAAACGCCCTTCAATCCACCTAATGAACTGTAGATTACCGTTACTACCGAAGCGATGAGCAATGTCTGCACCGGAGTCATCCCAAGCAATACAGAGCCCATTTTAATGGCCGCGAGAGAAACCGTAGCCATAATCATTACATTGAAGAATACGCCTAAATACAGCGCTCTGAAGCCCCTTAAGAAGGCGGCAGCTTTACCGCTATAGCGCATTTCATAAAACTCCAGGTCGGTCATGATGCCTGATCTGCGCCAAAGCCTCGAATACACAAATACCGTCAGCATACCGGTGAGTAGGAATACCCACCAGGTCCAGTTGCCTGAAACGCCAGTTTTACGTACAATGTCAGTCACCAGATTGGGCGTATCGGCCGAAAAGGTGGTAGCCACCATGGATACACCCAGCAGCCACCAGGGCATGTTTCTACCTGAGAGAAAGAAGTCAGAGGAACTGGCTCCGGCACTTTTTGCCAGGCGAAGTCCTATGAACAGGGAAACGCCAAAGAAGATGGCAATGACGGTCCAGTCTATTGATTCGAGTATCACTTAGTTCTTGTTATCAAGTTTCATCACCGATTTCACCAATTGCTCAACAGCAGCCACATTCATCAGCTCTGTCCTTCCTCCTTGCTGGCGGGCTTTCTTCAAAATCACTTCAGCCTGTGAGAGCCAATTGAGATCGGGCTGTGACCTGTTTTGGTGCAGGTTCATGGCCTCTAAACCCAGCGCAGACAATTCCATCAGTTGCTCGGAAAGGCCTTCTATTTCTTTCAGCAATGGAGATTGGTCAATTACTTGCTTCAACTGCTCATGGTTTTGATGCCATTGGTTTAGCTGAAGCTGTAAATACTGTGCATCTTCTGCATTGGGTTGATTCAGGTAGCGAGTCACCGAAGCATCGAATTTTCTAGCCGTTTTAGAATCGGCCAGCGTAGCATCGGCCCAAAGCATAAAAGGGCTGTAAGACTGGTACATGGTGCCTCCGGGGTTGCGTGTATAGCGTTGTAAAGGGCTAGAAACCTGATGCAGCACTTTTAAAGGTCCAAGGTTTGCCCCTGCCGAAAGTTTTCTGAGAATTACATCTTGACTGCTGAGATGCTGAAGGCCATGCTCTTCCAATTGCACGCTTATCAGGTCCATTCTACGGTACATGTCATCTATGTCTTTGACACTGGCAGGCGACCACAAACGCTCAGCAATCACAGCCGTACGAGGCCAAATGCGGCTGTCTACAGTATGTGGAATCACCAATTCTGCCCACATGGTGGCTTCCCCGCCCAGGATCAGTTTCTTCTGATCATCAGTCAGTTTCACATCATCTGGCAAAGGATCCGTAACATAATGGTCCTTAGCCCTGTACATCAGGTCAATGTAGAAGCCATTGGAAAGGAAGGTTTGGTAGCCCTTGCTGGCAGAATTGACCAGGGCATCAATACCCCTCCATGACTGGATGACCGCAGTTTTGGGCAGTCCTGGCTGCAATATCTCATCCCAACCCACCATCTTTTTGTCAAATGTTTCCAAGAAGCTGAGTACGCGTTTGTTGAAATGGTTTTGAAGCTGATGATTGTCTCCAAGGCCCTTTTCTTTCATAAAAGCCTGAATGGCCGGATTGGCATCCCAGTGCTTGCCTTCATTTTCATCGCCCCCAATGTGAAAATACTCGTCAGTGAAAATGGCTGCCATTTCTTTAAACACAGCTTCCAACACCACATAGGTCTGTTCATTGGTGGGATCTAATGTTGGGTCGAAAATGCCTGCATTTCTTTCCAGTACATATCGATCTTTTCCGGGTAAACTCCCTAATTCGGGCATGGCCGTGAGCCATGAGGTGGCATGACCAGGCACATCAAACTCAGGCACCACGCGAATGCCTCTGTCTGCTGCGTACTGTACAATGGTCTTGAGCTCTCGCTGGGTATAATACTGCCCGTCTGAGCCTTTCTCATGGAGTATTGGGTAGCTTTTGGACTCTACCCTGAAGCCTTGGTCATCGGTGAGGTGCAGGTGCAGTACATTCATTTTTACCGCAGCCATGCCATCGATGTTACGCTTCAGTACTTCCATAGGCTGAAAGTGTCTGGCTACATCAATCATCAGACCTCTCCATGGAAACCTCGGGTTATCAGATATTTGAATGTAAGGCATTTCAAAACCACCACTGGCTGGTTTTAAAAGCTGCAGCAGGGTTTCCAAACCATGCATGGCACCTAGATCGGTTTCTGCTTCAAGCTTAATACCTGTTGCATTGATGTTCAGGTCATAGGCTTCATCTTCATGGAGTACCACCTTGCCTGGTCTGTTTATCTGGATGTTGAGAACTCCCTCTCCTTTAAAGTTAGCTTTGGTTACATAGCCTTCTTTCAAAAACAGGCCGGTTCTGTTGCTCAGCCTATTCAAAAAACGAGTAGATGCAGCCAGCAACCTGTCGTCAGGTTCACCTGAAAGCACTATGCGGAAATCACTTGCTAGCCGAAGGTTCCCATTTCCCATTTCGTATTGGGCAGGAACCGGCATCAAGTCAAGCCTTCCATCTTGATAGGCTATCGAAGATTTGGAAAAAACGAGGGCCAGGAGCGACAAGATTGTCGCCCTAAAAAATGTCTTATTTATCATGGCTTCTCTTTAAAATTGATAGCGTTTGAATGCCTCGATGGCCTCATACTCCGCCAGCCCCAGATCATTGTATTTGGCAGCCGTATCCTGGTTTCTCATTTCGGCCCTTTGCCAAAATTCGCGGATGTCTTCTCCCTGAAACATGACCCCATCCTTCTGTGATTGATGCCTAAAAATGGCCTCACGCTTTCTCAGAAGCTGATCTGGACTTAATGGCACTGCCATTTCAATTTCATGAATGGGATATTCATGCCAGGCACCTCTGTACAACCAGAGCCAGCAGTCTTTCACTACCTCCTGCCCTTTCAGTTCTTCTAAAGCCATGATGATGGCATCGAAGCAAACCTTGTGTGTGCCATGTGGATCGGCCAGGTCGCCAGCTGCATAAATCTGGTGAGGTTTGACTTCCTCAATCAGGTCTTTGATCAGCTTCACATCCTGCTTTCCAATGGGTGATTTTTCTACCTTCCCGGTTTCGTAGAATGGCATATCCAGGTGATGCACATGGTCATCGGTGAGCCCATAATAACGGCAGGCACTAATGGCCTCTCCTCTCCTTATGAGGGCTTTGATCTTCCTCAGGTCTTCAGGCAGTGTTTTGTACTGCTTCTTCCCTCTTAAAGTCTTGATGGACTTGTCGAAAATGGACTTTTCATCCGCTTTGTCGCCTGATAAGTAAGCGGTGAATTGCTGGGCGAATTCTGCATAAGCCAGGGCCTCATGGTCCGATACGGCTATGTTGCCCGAGGTTTGGTAGGCCACATGCACTTCATGCCCCTGCTCTATCAGTCGCAGAAAAGTGCCCCCCATAGAGATTACATCATCATCAGGGTGCGGACTGAAGATAATCACTCGTTTCTTGGCAGGATTGGCCCTTTCCGGCCTTTGCGTATCATCAGCTTTGGGTTTGCCACCTGGCCAGCCTGTGAGCGTATGCTGAAAGTAGTTGAACATGCTAATGTTCACATCATAGGCTTGTCTATCGCCCAAAAGTTCTGACATGCCGTTGTCGTTATAATCACGGTCAGTCAGTTTGAGAATAGGCTTTTTCAATCGCTCACTCAGCCAAACTACTGCTTTTCTGGACTGTTCGGGTGTCCAGTCGGTATCGCCTACCAGCCAGGGTGTTTTAAAACGGGTAAGGTCAGATGCGGCAAGCGTATCCATTACAAAGGTGACATCACCATGTCGCTGTAGGAATGCAGCTGGAAGATCAGCCGAAACCACCCCTTCTACGGTCTTTTGAACCACTTCTGCTTTCTTCAGTCCCCAGGCCATGATCACAATCCTGTTGGCTTTCAGAATGGTGCCTACACCCATAGTAATCGCCTTTTTGGGCACTTCACCCATGCTATTGAAAGCAAAAGCATTGTCTACTCTGGTCAGATAATCGAGCGTAACCATACGCGTGGCCGAACGCTCTTTCGATCCAGGTTCATTAAAACCAATGTGGCCAGTTCTACCAATGCCCAATAGCTGAAAATCAAGCCCCCCCAGGGCATCTATTCGATCTTCATAATATGCGCAGTAATTGGCCACTTTATCTGGTGGTATGGTACCATCGGGAATATTGATGTTTTCAGGTTGGATGTCTACATGACTGAAAAGGTGATTGTGCATGAAGTAGACATAGCTTTGCACATCTTCCTTGCCCAAACCATAATATTCGTCCAGGTTAAAACAGATTACATTCTTGAAGCTAAGCCCCTCTTCCTTGTGCATTCGCACCAGTTCTTCATACACTTTGATGGGTGATGAACCGGTGGCAAGTCCCAAAATACACTTCTGATTTCTGCCCGATTTATAGCGGATCAAGGCAGCGATTTCATGTGCTACCGATTTGGCGGCATCGCTTGATTCTTCAAAGACATCCGAGTGGATTTTTTCGAACTTGGTAGACTCCAGAGCACTCCATTGACTCCTGGTCATTCTATGCGAAACGGAATTTTTATTGAGGGTAGCCATCATGGGATCAATTTTAATTTGCGTATACCTTAAAGGTAGCGCTACCCTGCCTTGAGATGAAAAAATTTAGCTTAAACGCATCATTTTGAAGCTAAATGCAAATGATTGATAATCAGATTGATATAAATAAAGAACGCCAACCATTTTCAGGTCAGCGCTCTTAACGATTGTATGAAACTAAGTAAACTATATTATTTCGCGAACCACAGGGTTACACCCATGTCATCGGCACCCTGGCGGCCTAAGGCCTCAGTAAGATTGGTGCCATTTCTATCTCTAACAGAGTTGCCGTAACGCATCCTTTGTGGGTAGGCACCGTTGGTGTCTCCCATACTAAAGATATCTGCATCACTAACACCCGCTGCTAAACCTGCAGGGTAACCGGTTTTTCTTACAATGGCCCAGCCTTCAAATCCATTGGTATAACTAGCGATCCAACGCTGGGTATTGACTTTCTCTCTCATTTCATCAACAGTACCGCTCAGGGTGCCCATTGGTGAGTTGGTAAGAAATTCGGTAATGGCATCACCACTTACACCCCAGGCTTCCATTGAACGTGAAATACCAGACTGATAGAATGTGTTTGCATCACCTGAACCTACTCCTTCTACTACTGCCAGTGCTCTGAGTAAAAAGGCATCTGCCGAACTCAGGATTAACTCAGGAGCAATAGGCCCGCCATTTTTAGGATTGATCACTATATCTGAAGGCGTTGAGAACATGTCCCAGCCTGCAAAATCATAGGCTACGCCATTCAACCTGGTAGGCTGACCGATGTAGTATTGATCAGCTGCAAATGACACAGTCACCTCATCGCCACTCACTGAAGTGTTATAAACAACTCCTGCATCATCCAAAGTACTCAGCATGAGGTCATATGATTTGACTTCATCAGGATCAACCGGGTTTCTTAGGGTGATGGAACCACCAGCAGCTGGCTTGGCATAGATACTCAGTCGTGGATCGTCATTGTCTCTAAGGGCAGATATGAGTGTTTCACCCACGTGCCATTTTGAACCCAATCCACCGAAGTTATGCCAGATGTCACCATATGCGGCACTGCCCCATTGCGAGATTACTTCATCTTTTATAAGCATGGCATCCTCATCAGTCATTTCCATAAGAGGGTTTGACATGGCTTCTGTTACTGCGCCATTTGCAAAACCAGCTCCGGGAGCGCCCATGGCACGCATACCCATTTTTAACTTCAAGGTATTGGCCAGTTTCTTCCACTTCTGCAGGTCACCACTGTAGAACAGGTCATTATCACCCATGTCTTCTACACCATCACCTGTCACTGTCTGTGCGCCTATGATAGACATTGCCTCATCCAGTTCTGTAATTACTCCCTGGTATATCTCCAGTTGCGTATCAAACTTAGGGCTGAGTATGTCATTGTCTCCAGTCTCAGAGTAAGGCATTTCACCAAAAATATCTGTGAATTTACTGAAGTAGAGCCCTTTCATGATCAGTCCTACTGCGTACATGTTAGCGTTTTCAAATTCGCCACCGGTCTCAGTTGCATCCAGGAAGTTGTCAAGGTTACGCAGGTAGCCTTCTAACCAGCCATAGGTAGCATCGGTATAACCACCATTGTAGGTATAACCAAGTCCATCATTCCACCAGCTACCGTTGTAGCCAAAGGTGAAATAGCCTGCAAATCTATCTCCATGAATGAGAGGGCCACGCCAGTAAGGAAAACGGTTTGGTCCGTATAGTTCGAATTGAACGTTTGTCAGGAAGTACCTGGCACTGGACTCATCGGCCGTAATAGAACCGGGCAGTCGGTTGATCTCATCAAAGTCTGAGGTACAGGCGAATGCACCAAGCAGACAGAGTATTAAGAAATTTTTATATATGCTTTTCATATGATCAGTTTTTCAGAATTAAAAACCAAGGTTTATCGTAACACCCATACTTCTTAGAGAAGGTAAGTTATAATACAAGACTCCTTGTGCAAAGGATGTGGTGCTATAACTCGACTCCGGATCGAAGTTGTCTATCTTCTTGCTGATAAAGAACAGGTTTCTGCCTACCAAGCTCACCGAAGCAGAGTTGATGAACGTATTGTCCAGTAAAGAAGAAGGAAGCCTGTAAGAAACGGCCAGTTCTCTCAAACGAATGTTGGTTTGATCGTACACGTAGTTAGAAGCAATGCCACCCAAAGCGCCAAAGTACTCTTGAGAAGTAATGTTCTCAGTATTTGGAGTCCAAATTGGGTTTTCAGGAGTACCAGTGTTGGTTACTGCATCCAGCACCACGCCACCTTCTCTGTACAGTAAAGAGCGATTTGAAACTCCAGCACCATCCAGGCCGGCATCAGCACCAGAGAATACCTCTCCGCCAAATCTGGCATCGATCAATACTCTCAAACTCATGTTCTTGTATCGGAAAGTATTGGTAAAGCCACCAACCCAATCAGGCTGATAGTTACCCAAAAGCTGCTTCTCAGAGTCTGCGATTGGAATTCCTTCAGAGTTTACTACACGCTGTCCGTTTTCATTGGTCAACCAGGTAGTACCTAAAATATCACCGTAACCTCCACCTTTAGTGGCTTGTACATTTACGGTACCGCCATTGGTGCTTGAGAATTCAAAAGACTGAACATCTTCAATGAATGAAACCAATTCGTTGGTATTGTGTGCGAGGTTCAAAGACACATCCCAGCTAAAGTCTTCTGTTTGAACTGGAATACCACCAATTAAGAGCTCTATACCTTTGTTGTTTACTTCACCCACATTGGTGTTGAGACGGCCAAATGCGCCACCTGCTATGGGTACAGCCCAGATCAGGTCTTTAGAATCGATGTTGTAGTATGTGAAATCACCGTAGAGACGATTGCCAAACATTTGCCACTCAAGGCCCATTTCAAAAGTAGAAACTTGCTCAGGCTTCAGATTCAGATCAAAACGTGTTTCTGGTCTGATCAAAGTAGTTCTTCCTAAATATCCGTTCTGCTCCAGTCTGAAAGTATTTTGAAGCTGAAATGGATCGGTGTCATTACCTACCTGTGCCCAGCTTACGCGAAACTTAGCGAGGTTAACTACTGAGTTGTCCAACTCGAATATTTCATTCATCAGCACCGAAACACTGGCCGATGGGTAAAAGAAAGATCGGTTTGATTCAGGCAGTGTAGAAGACCAGTCGTTACGACCAGTGATGTCTAAAAAGAGAATGTCTTGATATGATAACTGTGCAGCAGCATACAAAGAGTTTACCTTCTTTACAGCTTCGAAGTCATAACGAGGAATCAAAGTAGTGGCACTTGGCAATGTAGCCTGAGTAGGTATTTTGAAATCTTCTCCAAAAATACCGCTACCCTCTGACTTAGACACTCGGTGGTTACCACCCACATTAACACTCAAAGAGAAGTCATCACTAAGTCTTTTGGTGTATGTAGCCAGGAAGTCAGCATTGACTTCACTCTCTTTGTTGTCTGAAAAGTTAAAGCGACCGGTAGAGTAAAACCAGTGTCCAAACTGATTCACTGACTCAATTCGCTGGTCAGTAAAATCTGCTCCAACACGTGCAAATACAGTCAATTCGTCAGAAATCTGATAATCAAGCTTTACAAAACCGAGAAGTCGATTTCTAGAATCATCATTTCTGTCATTGTTCATAACCCAGTATGGGTTGGTGCCACCATCAGTGTAGGTTCTTACGCTGAAATCCGATTCGTTCTGAAAGTCCTGTAAGTCGGCCAGTGCAATGTTACGAGGCAGGCTGTAAAGATTGGCAACAACACCTTCTGTACCCAGTCCTACTCTATTTTTACCCTGAGTTTGTGAGTAACTCACTTTGGCATCCAAAGAGAACTTATCCGTTAACCTGGCAGTAGTCCTGAGGTTGAAGTTATGACGCTTAATATCTGAATTGGGTAAGATGGAATTGGCTTGTGTATTGGTGTAAGAAAAACGCGCACTTGCATTTTCGTTGCCACCGTCTATTGCAATAGTATTGACGATGTTAGAACCCGTTCTGAAAAAATCTTCAATGTTACCGGGTTGTGCACTATAAGGTCTGTTCTCACCAGTATAGTAAGGTTGAGAAGATCCGTCTAAAGCTCCGCCCCATGAGGCACCTGTAGTCAACAGTGGGTTTCCATTAGAACCTTGTCCATATTGGTTTTGAAACTCAGGAAGCAGCATCGCATCAAGTGCTTGAAAACTGCTACTAACAGTCACTCCCAAACCTGAATTCAAAGAACCTTTTTTAGTAGTAATCAAGATCACACCATTACTGGCCCTTGAACCATAAAGAGCCGCTGCATTAGGGCCTTTCAATACAGAGATTGAAGCAACATCATCAGGGTTGATATCTCCTATACCGTTTCCATAATCTGAACGAGAGAATTCCCCACCATTGTCCGAATTGGATGAACCAAACCCTGAATCGTTCATTGGAATTCCATCAATTACGTACAATGGCTGGTTGTTACCAGTGAGTGAGTTATTACCCCTAAGAATTACCCTGGTACTACTACCAGGACCAAAAGTACCGGGTGAAACAACAACTCCGGCTACTTTACCTGCCAGTGAATTGATTACGTTGGTTTCTTTAACTTCTGACACTTCAGCGCCCGAAACGGACGTCATGGCGTAGCCTAATGATTTCTTTTCGCGTTCTACACCAAAGGCGGTAACAACCACTTCGCCCAATGCCACCGCATCGGGTGCTAACTGCAAATTGATTACAGTTTGATTGGCTACTGCCACCTCTTTTGATATATACCCTACAAATGAAAATACAAGGGTACTACCGGTTGGTACACTGATGCGATAATTGCCTTGGGCATCGCTGATCGTTCCTTGTGAAGTAGTACCCTTCACCCGAACGTTCACGCTGGGTATGCCCAAACCATCGTCAGCGCCAGTCACCTGTCCGGTAACCGTCACCTCCTGCGCCCATACTACATTAGCTACCAGCAGTAGCAAGCATATGGTCAGGTTTTTAAAAAGTAAATTTCTATTCATCGACATTGGTTTAAGTTTCTGTCCGCTTAATGCGTTATTACATGAGCCAAGTATTCTACTTATATGCGCGCTATCAAAAAAAATTAGCTGAATGGAGATATTTCGTATATGTTTGAAGCGTCAGGGCATTCAAACGATTGCGTACTGATGAAACAGAACATTAAGCCATTAAATAGCCCCACTTAGCGAATTTTATAGGGTAATAGTTTTCTACTCACTTTTTTGGACTCTGACGAGAACAACCGTGAGTTTGAAGGACTTTACTACTATTCTGCCTTTGGAGCTGTACCAGGATCAACGCATGTTTTCTGAGAAGTACTCTTATTCCAAAAATCCGGTTTTCTACCACGTCCTTTTCTGGCTGGCCTATTTTGCCATCAATACAGTGAGATGGGGCAGCTACTACAACGATTACCTTTATTCTATTAAGTCTAATGCAGTAGAATTTCCACTGCACATGGCCATAGTGTATTTCAACCTGTATGTGTTGATGCCCCGCTTTATTCCCAAGCGAGTGGGCCTGTATGTACTCAGTCTGTTTAGCGGCATATGTGTAACCATATTATTAAAGGGAGTGCTCACCTATCAATTTGTGACCACTGACCTGTTTAAGGAATCTCCTATTGAAGAGCCACTTTTCGGCATTAACTACCTCATGGCCAGCTTTATAGGTGAGTTGTATGTGGTGGGCGTAGTTACCGCCATCAAAATCACCATAGACTGGGTGAAGTATAAGGACAAGACACAGGAACTTTCTAAAACCAACCTGGAAACTGAGCTGGCTTATCTCAAGTCTCAGATTCAGCCACACTTCTTCTTCAATACGCTCAATAACCTCTATTCGCTTACCCTGGACAAGTCAGACAGGGCTCCGGAAACCGTGTTAAAGCTCTCAGAGCTGATGAGCTATGTGATTTATGATGCTCGTGAGAAAACTGTATCGCTCAGCAACGAAATCAACCATATCAATAATTACATAGACCTTGAACGCCTAAGATTTGGCGACAGGCTTAAGTTAGACTTTGATCTATCTGGAGACATTTCCGGGGTAGAACTCCCTCCTATAATCTTTTTACCCTTTATAGAAAACTGCTTCAAACACGGCACACGTACCAGGGCAAATGAAATACCCATCTCCATCAAAGTTGAAATAATTGACAAATGGTTGTATTTTTCTTGTAAGAACAAGCTTTCGGAAGAACCTGCTGTAGCCAGCAAATACCTGGAAAACGAAAACCATGGCGTAGGCCTAAAAAACACAGAAAGACGACTCAAACTGCGTTACGGTGACGATTTCGACTTGAAAGTGAGTCAAGAGAATGGCGACTATTTAGTAAAACTCAAGATACCCGTCAAATGAAAAGAAGTGTGCTGATAGTGGATGACGAGCCCCTGGCCATCAATGTGATTGTCAGGTACCTTGAGAATTTCGAGAATTTCGAAATCATAGACCAGTGTCAGAATGCTGTTGACGCCTTTTCAGTACTCAGCCGGCAAAAAATCGATGTGATGTTTCTAGACATCAACATGCCCACCATGAGTGGCCTGGACCTTTTGCGCAACCTGAAAAACCCTCCGCTGGTGGTGATGACCACGGCCTTTCGGGAATATGCCATTGACAGTTTTGAGCTTGAAGCCATAGACTACCTGGTAAAGCCTTTCTCCCTGGATCGCTTCATGAATACCATTGGCCGGGTGGAAAAGCGACTTGCTGCTACTCAGGCTGCTCCTTCTACCGCTGTAGAAAGGGCTGCTGATGAGTCCAAACCGGATCATGTTTTCTTCAAAGTGGACAAGCGTATGGTGAAGGTGATGCTCAATGACATCATCTATATAGAAAGTCTAAAAGACTATGTGCGCATCAAAACAGTGACTGAAAACCTCATTAACCACAACAATCTGGTGAGTATCATGGAGCACCTGCCAGAAGATGAATTCATTCGCATTCACCGCTCCTATATCATTGCCCTTAGCAAGGTACAGGCCATTGAGGGCAACTGTGTTGAAGTTGGTGGCAAACTCCTCCCTATTGGCCGTAACTTCCAAAAGACGGTTAAGAGTCTCATTCTTAACATCGATGAAGATTGATATAAACATATATAGTTTATTTCATGTATAATTCCCTTCGTGTAAATCTTCCTAGTCTCTGAATCATTAATGCTTATCTTTTTGCATTGTTATTCTGAATTATGAAGAGCAATGTCGAAGAACATATTTAAAAGCCAAATCAGGAAGAAGATTGAAACAGTGGCTACTGAAATTCAATCTTTGGTGAATGAAGAATTTCAAAGAGATTTAAATCAGCATATTAAAAACAGTGCTTTACAGCAAGCTGGTTTAAAAAACGGTAAAGAAATTATTGATGAATATTCCGTCAATTTTGAATATGGATTGGCATTTGAACATTTGCTATACATGATTGATGAAACCGGGATCACTGTAAGTCAGTCTTCTTCGACATTACTCTTTGAACTAAGTGAAGAAATGAATTTATCAATTGATGAAATAAAGTCTCAATTGAAACTAAAATAGCGCACTAAATCAGCTTTAACGTTGCTTTCAAAGCATACTACACTATCCAATAAGAATTCAACCTTATGCGTCAACCGAACCGAATTACCTTATTCTTTATCTTATTACTATCACCGGCATTTCTTTATGCTCAAAACCCAATTGACTATCTCAACAGGGGTCATGGATTCCGCTTTATAGGTCCTGAAGGCAACCGGGCTATCGCAGTGGTGGGTGAACCTGGCAACAACATGGTAGGCTATATAGGAGCCGCTTCTGGTGGTCTTTGGAAAACTGAAGATGGTGGCATCAACTGGCGCCCTATTTTCGATGGAGAAGATATTTCTTCTGTGGGCAGTGTAGAGCTGGCCCCTTCTGACCCACAACAGGTTTGGGTGGGTACCGGAGAAACCTTTGTAATTCGTCCTGCTCATGCCATGGGCAACGGAATCTATTTCTCAGCCGATGGTGGCAAGAAATGGGAACACAAAGGACTTGAAAAAACTGGCCGTATCGGGCGTGTGATCGTGCATCCCACCAATCCTAAAGTAGTCTATGCTGCCGCTCTGGGTCATACCTACGGTCCACAAGCCGACCGTGGCGTATACCGCACCAAAAACGGTGGTGATAGCTGGGAGAAGGTACTTTTTGTAGATGAAGGCACCGGAGCAGCTGATCTGGCCATAGACCCTCAGGACCCAAATACGCTATATGCGGCCATGTGGTCGGTGCACATCAATACCTGGGGACTCAACAGTGGTGGCAATGGCAGTGGTATCTATAAATCAACCGATGGCGGTGACACCTGGAAGCCACTGAATGACGAGGTGTTCCAATTTGGTGCAGGCAGACCTGTAGGAAAAACCTCTGTAACCGTTTCGCATAGCGACCCGAATGTGGTCTATGCCCTTTTTGAAGCAGAAAGCCCCGAAGTATGGCGCTCTGAAGACAAAGGCGAAAACTGGACGCTGATGAGCCAGGAGCATGACTGGAACGAGCGTGCGCCTTACTACACTCGTATTCGTGTGAACACGGGCGATCCTAACGAAATATATTCCATGTCGGTGCGCTTTGTGCACTCACTGGATGGTGGCAAGACCCGCAACCGCAGGCCTCCCAGAGGCGGTGGCGACAACCATGACATTTGGATAGACCCTGCCAACCCAGACCGCTGGATGGTGGCTCACGATGGTGGTGTGAGCATGACGCTCAATCATGGCAAGTCGTTCCAGCGTGTAGTGCTGCCTATTGCGCAGATGTATCATGTATCTACCGATGATCAGATTCCCTACAATGTACTCGGCAATCGCCAGGACGGCTGGTCTTATATGGGCCCCAGCAATAGCTTACAAGGCTATATTCCCATAGGTTTATGGAAAGGTGTAGGCGGCTGCGAAAGTGGTTTTGCTCAGGTAGACCCTAACGACAATAACATTATCTGGAGCGGCTGCTATGATGGCGGTTTAGAACGTCATGACTTGCGAACAGGCTACTCCAGAGAAGTCCGCGTTTGGCCAGAAGCTGGCTATGGTTGGGCTCCGGCCGATATGAAATATCGCTGGCACTGGAATTTCCCGCTCAGCTTCTCCCCTCACACCAGAAACCGTGTGTATGTAGGTAGCCAGGTAATACACCAGTCAGACGATGGTGGCCAAAGCTGGCAGGTGATCAGCCCGGACCTGACGCTGAACGATAAAACGCATCAGCAAAGCTCTGGTGGTGTGGCCATTGACAACCTGATGACTTTTGACGGCTCTGTACTATTTGCCATTGAAGAATCTACTTTGGAAAAAGGACTGATTTGGGTGGGCACTAATGACGGACAGGTGCAGCTCACCAAAGATGGTGGCACCAACTGGAACAACCTGACCGCCAACATTCCTGACCTGCCAAAATGGGGCACCATTGCCAACATTGAGCCATCTCGCTACGATGCGGCCACCGCTTATATCACCGTAGACCTGCATCAGATGGGCGATTTCGATCCGTACATCTATCACACTGATGACTATGGCCAAAGCTGGACCAAAATCTCTGATGGCATCCCAAAAAGTGAATCGAGCTTTGTGCATGTAGTGCGTGAAGACCCCAAGAGACAAGGCATGCTCTATGCAGGCATTGACAAAGGCATTTATATTAGCTACAACAATGGTGGCGACTGGCACAGACTGAAGCAGAACTTACCTCCTGCCCCTGTGTATTGGCTCGATATTCAAGAGCGCTTTGATGACCTGGTGGTGGGCACTTATGGCCGTGGTTATTACATCATGGATGACCTCACAGCCCTGCGCGATGCCGACAAAGCCGCTGATGAAGTCACGCTATACAAGCCTCGCGATGCCTGGCGATTTAACAGAAAAGAAAGTATTAAGACGGATGGACAGAGCTATAACTCGGGTCGAAATCCTGCTTATGGCGCTCAAATCAACTACTTCTTACCAGAAAAGGCCGATAGTGCCATGCTGCACTTCTACACTGCATCTGGCGAATTAGTACGCAGTATCAAAGCGAAAAAAGGTAAGGGCATTAACCGTACTAACTGGGACTTGCGCTATGAGCCTACCTATCGACCAAAACTCAGGGTGCAGCCTCCGGGCCGCCCGTGGGTGCAATTGAATGGTGAGGGCTGGCGTCCGCTGGTTACCTGGGACCTGGACCTGATGGCTGGTCAGTTTGGCCCCAGAGCAGTGCCTGGCACTTATACAGCTAAGCTGGTGGTAGATGGCAAAGAGTACACTCAGACCTTTGAGGTGTTGAAAGACCCACATGCCAGCGGCACTAATGCCGACATTCAGGCGCAGGTAGACTTTGCGTTACAGCTCAGAGATGCCATGAATATTGCCGTAAGCAGCATCAATCGCATCGAAAACATACGCAAGGAGCTGGATATCATTCTGGCAGAAGAGAGCGATAGGCGCATTCAGAAAGAAGCGGTACGCATGAAAAGACTCACTGAGGAGATTGCAGCCAAGCTTTATGACATTCACCTGACAGGCGCCAGAGAAGATGCCTTCCGCTCTCCTATGCGCCTGTACGGTCGCCTGAGTGCCCTGGCCAGTGACATCAATGGCAGCGGCATCGACTTCCGCCCTACCAACCAGCAGGGTGAAGTGTATGAGATACTGAATGGCCGTTTGGAGAATGTACAAACAGAGTTTGACGAGTTTATCAAGCAAGACATTCAACGCTTTAACAAAGCTTTACAGAGGAAGAACCGTAGTTTGGATGTTGAAGAAGGGACCAATAGGTAATAAGGCAAGCTCCAAATTACAAATCCCAAATTCCAAAAGTCTAACTTATTCATGTTAGAACCCTTGGAGTTTGGGATTTGATTATTGATTATTGTAATTTTTCCAAAATCACTGCCAGGGCTCGCCCTTAGGTGCATTACCGTCTGTAGCGATGACATTTTTACCTTGGATTAGTGTCTTCTGACCAGCCAACTTAATACTGGGTTGCCAAAGGGCCCAACCCTGACCTGGTGCCAGATTTACTTTGAATGATACTGTCTCTTCGCTTGACTCATTCCACTCACTGGTATCGGTCCAGGTACGTGATCCTCCATACTTCTGCGTAGCACTCACGCTTGCCTTTGCTATGAGGACACTGGCTTCGGCTTCTTCAGTAATTTCCAATTCCCAATGATGCTCTATGGAGTACAAACTAGATTTAGAGCTGCCATGGGTATATTTAAACTCCAGCTGATACTCTGCCTCTACACTCGATTCATTCTTGATAGAACCAATGTTATCCCATACCGGTGTAGCAGGGTTATTAAAAGTATAGCCACCTGGCATAAAGGCCTGGATGCTTTTGTTAACCGTGTGATAATTGTCTCCCGGGTCGTTTGTGAAACTTTTTACCTGGTAATAACACAAGGCCCTTACCCCTGCTCCAATATCGATCAGTTTTACCACATAGATATAGTCTGCCAAAGCAAAATAGGCAATACCATCCTGCAGTTTCTTATCCAATGCAGTCGTATTTTTTAGTTTACCCTTTTCGAAACTATCGTAAGCAAAGACCTTGTTATGGCCAACTTTATAGGGTGTCCCTTTAAAATTGATGTAATGCTTACCGCCATCAGCCTCTTCATTTAATGTGCTGTTGCCACTTGTAGGCGCATCTTTGTCGAAAGGATCTACTTTTATTTGAACATCCGTGCTCATATCAGGGGCCATATGAATGGTGTTGCCCCGTATCACATATTTGTTGCCACTATCTCCAAAATAATGATCGCCATTCTGAAAGCTCTCAGGCATGTTATAAATCTTCCCTTTATTCTTTGGGTTATGTAAGCTTTCAATCCTCATGTAAATGGGCCTGTCAAGGTCTGATCTTTCAATGTAAAAGGCCCCTTTTGTAGCAAACATGTCGAAACCCTTGGTGATAAAGGGAGCCCTTTCAACCGGATCTCTAGGTTTCTTATTTTTTATCCAGTCGTCATAATCAAAATGGGGTTGAAATAGAGCGGTTGCTGCTTCTTCTGAAGTAGTTTCTTGGGTTGCCCTGTGTATTACCCTTATCGGTTTATCTGACAAGCGACCCGTCAGACGGCTTGATGAAGAAATTGATAATGAGCCTTGAGATACAGCCGTCAGACGGATATTCTTTGTTCGAGGTGTAGTTCAGTCCACTTTCGTTGACAATATCGGTCTGACCTGAAAGGCGACAAGCTTTTGTTTTGGTATTATTTCATTTCACCTGAGGTGATTGACAAGTATCAACTGCTTTACTGACCAAAGTCAGTCAATTTCAGCGTTTCAAGGGCCAACTTTATGTTGTCCAATAATCTGAAGATGCAGACATGACCCTTGTTGAAATAAAACCACTTAACCACCTCGTAAACTACCTTGACAAACTCACTGAGGGCAAGCTATGGCTCAAAGTAATCATTGCCATGCTCATCGGTATTCTTGCCGGGGCACTGCTCAACCCTGGCTTTGGTCTGGTATCGGAAGGCCTGAGCGAATCTATTGGCAATTGGCTTTCTCTACCGGGCAGGCTTTTTCTCAAGCTGGTACAAATGATCATGCTACCGCTCATTTTTGCCTCCATCATTTCCGGTATCGTGAGTAATAGCAGCGATCAGCTCAAGCAGATGGGGCTCAGGCTCCTACTCTACTTTCTCCTAACCACCACCATCTCCATTGTCATCGGCTCTGCATTGACCATGATCATGCAGCCTGGCCGTTCTGTATATGAACAAAATGGCTTTACAACAGAAGAAACAACCTCACTGAATCAGTCAGAAGAAGGCCCTTTGTTTGACAACATACCACAGGCCATTTCAGACCTAATTCCAGAAAACCCATTGGCTGCCATGGTCACCGGTGAAATGCTGAGCATTGTAATTTTCACCATTATCATCGGCATAGCCATCATTCAACTACCTAACAAGACCATCAGGCCAGTATTGGGTTTTATCGAGGCCATTGAGGAGATAAGCATGACGATTGTGAGCTGGGCCATGCTCCTGGTGCCCTATGCAGTTTTTGGGCTCATTGCCGACCTGGTGGCCAGTGTAGGCTTTGAAGGTTTGGCGGGCATTGGTTATTACATGATAGTAGTATTGTTAGGTCTACTAATACTCCTCATCGTCTATATGCTGTTGGTGTTCACTTTCGGCAAAACCAACCCATTCCGCTTTTTGGCCAACATCAGAGAAGTACAACTTTTGGCATTTTCAACCACCAGCTCTGCTGCCGTAATGCCGCTTTCCATGAAAACTGCAGATGAAAAACTAGGCGTCTCATCCAAAATCAGTGATTTCGTAATCCCGGTGGGTGCTACCATCAATATGGACGGCACGGCCATTTTTCAATGTGTCTCTGCCTTATTCATTGCACAGGCATATGGCATTGAAATAGACCTGATGAACCTGGTGCTAATTACGGTTACCATCGTGGCCGCCTCCATTGGTACTCCTGCCATCCCAGGTGGTGGAGTGGTCATACTGGCCTCTGTTTTACAGAGTGCAGGCATACCCACAGAAGGGCTGGTGATAATTGTCGGAGTCGATCGTATTTTAGGGATGTTCAGAACTGCCGTCAATGTAACCGGTGATCTGACGGCTTGTCTGATCTTTGACCGATGGCAAAAGTCCAAACCGACCACAGAAGTAAACAAAAAGCCAGATATCCCGAGTTAGAAAAGATGGGGAGCAGCTCAATAAAACGCAGCACCAAATTGTTAATACAAAGATAAATTTCGTATCAATAGCCAAGTAGTCTATAACACTCATTGAAATTGAAGCAATTATTCTCTGTCTGTCTGGTCCTTGCCATTTGTACTATATCCCAGGTAAAAGCACAAATTGAAACGATAACTTATTGCAAAAACTGTGATAATCCACGAGAAATTAAAGTATCGTTACTAGACAGTTTCCTGGATTCAGTGGCCAATTTAAACTCAGAACAACTGGGCAGGGCGGTGAATGCTTATTATGATTCAACTTATCGACAAAAGAGCACTGTAGGGATTACACTCAGTAAAAAAGATTTCAACCTCTTAAAAGAATCGATAGAAAATGGAGAGGTTCATTCCAGCTCATTTGAACAGATATTCTCCATTGAGCCAGACCCAAGTTGGATTTATGAAGGGCAAATAGCTTTAGAATCCTTCGTATTTAAAGGCAGTGAGCAAGATCCAATTGAGTTTGCAATAGTGGCAGGTGCACAAACCAGCTGGGAGGGCAAGACCTTCTTTTTCATCCGAAATCAGCTTTTTGAAATACATGAAGTTTTTCATAAGGGTAATTATGAGATATCGCACTATACCGGACCTGAAGGAAATACCATCGTTCACTACCTAAGAAATCACGGCAGAGGAACCGGCATTTCGCAATACAATCACTGCTTTTATGAGTTTACTGAATCGGGCCTCAGGCCTGTTTTAAACCTCATCCAGACTGGGGTTCTCTACAGTGGCGGGTCTCATCGAAATTTCAATATCCATCTTAGAAAAAGCAGTTCTACACCTTTAATCTTCGATTCTGAGTATAACAGCGCTATATGGATGGATGACTTCGAAGAATATGCTGTGATAGACTCTGGCTCAGTGAACCTTCAATATGTCTGGGACCAAAAGGAAAACACCTACAAGGCCAATTCACAAAACAAATTGAGCAATGACCAACTCTTAAGCTTTTACCTTGAGGGCAATCCTCTGCTTTTTATCAATGTCTATTATGACAGGCTCAAGCATTTGATTGAAAATGGCAGCGCTCAAGAGCAAGGGGCTGTTTATCAATACCTCTATTCCCTTAAGTCTGATTTGGAAGACAAGTTCTGACCGTCCCTTAAGACAAGCACTTCCTATTGGAATTTGGTATTTGAACATTGAATCTTGCCGACAGCACTACTACAATATTTGCTATGCAAACGATGTCTCAGCTAAACCGCCTTAATATTTGAACAGAAATTTTGACGGCATATTTTCGAAGGCTTTCTTACTATGTTTTTTAGTAGTTTGTAATACACAACCTTAACAAATCAGAAGATTCAATGAGCTCCTCCACGCAAGCCACAGGCTCCCTCCAACCGATTCAGATCAACGGTGAAACCTTCTTCAAAATTGAAGATTCAGACAGGCTCCGTCCTTTCTTTATGAGCATTGTCAGTGCTTCTAACCACTGGATGTTCATTGGCAGCAATGGCGGCCTTACGGCTGGTAGGAAGAATTCAGAATTCTCCCTCTTCCCCTACTACTCCGATGATAAGATTGTGGAGTCTACTGAAGTGACTGGGCCCAAAACCATTGTGCAGATCTCAGAAAGTAGTCAACTCACAAACTGGGAGCCTTTTAGCCGTTTTGGCAACGAGAAATTCAAGCTTACCCGCAACCTGTACAAAAACGAGTATGGTAATAAAGTGGCATTTGAAGAAGTGAATCATGATCTGAACCTTGCATTCAGCTACGAATGGAGCTCTTCTGACCAATACGGCTTTATCAGGAAGGCATCGCTCACCAATAATGGTGATACAGCCAGAGACATCAGGCTTTTGGACGGTATTCAAAACGTACTGCCCTATGGCGTGGGCAGCGACCTGCAAATGAAACAGAGCAACCTGGTAGATGCCTACAAACGCAATGAACTGCATGAAGATTCAGGTCTGGGCATCTTCGCATTGAGTGCCATCATTGTAGACAAAGCTGAGCCCAGCGAAGCCTTAAAGGCCAATGTGGTATGGCAGAAAGGCCTGGAAAACGGCAAGGTTTTGCTGACTTCTAAGCAAATAGAAACCTTTAAAGCCGGAGAAGCTATAAGCCAGGAAACGGATGTGAAAGCAGAGAAAGGTGCTTATCTGGTAGAGTCTTCCTTCTCATTGGATAGCGCTGCAGCAAAGCACTGGATCATGGCGGCTGATGTGAACAAGAACCACCCTGCGGTGGCCAGCATCATCAAAGAAGTGACCACTGAGGGCATAGCCGAAAGAGTAGATAAAGACATTGAGACCGGCACACATGAGCTGGTGAAGCTTACCGCCTCTGCTGATGGATTACAGAAGTCAGCCGACACCTTGAAAAACACGCGTCACTTTGCCAATGTCATGTTCAACATCATGCGTGGTGGTGTTTTTGACTTCAACTACCAGATAGAGAAGTGGGACGTGCTCAACTACCTGAAGTCGGCTAATAAAGAAGTATATGCCCAACACAAAGCGGCCATTGAGGCACTGGAAGAAGAGTTTACCCTGGCTAATCTGAAAGCTGTCATTGCTAATACTGATGATGCCAGCTTTACCAGGCTTTTGAGCGAATACTTGCCGTTGAAATTCAGTCGTAGACATGGTGACCCCAGCAGACCCTGGAACAAGTTTTCCATCAATACTCGTAATGAGGATGATGGATCGAAAATATTAGACTACGAAGGCAACTGGCGCGACATTTTCCAGAACTGGGAAGCCCTCGCCTTTGCTTATCCTGAGTTCATGGAAGGCATGATCTTTCGCTTCTTAAATGCCTCTACCTTTGATGGTTACAACCCCTACCGTGTCATGAAGCATGGCTTCGACTGGGAGATTATTGAGCCAGAAGATCCTTGGAGTTACATTGGCTATTGGGGCGATCACCAGATCATCTATCTGCTCAAGTTCCTTGAATTCATTGAGAATCATCAGCCCGGCAGGTTGGCAGAGCTGTTGGCACAGAAAACCTTTACCTATGCAGCTGTACCCTATCGCATCAAGGGCTATGATGACATGTTGAAAAACCCAAAAGACACAATTGATTTTGATCATGAGTGGGATACCAAGATCAGAACAAAGAGGGATACATTAGGCTCAGATGGCGCCATGCTGGCCAATGCCGATGGCAGCGTTTATCATGTCAATTTCATTGAAAAAATTCTGGCCACTACCCTGGCCAAAATATCGAACCTGATACCTGATGCCGGTATCTGGATGAACACGCAGAGACCCGAGTGGAATGATGCCAATAATGCCCTGGTAGGCAATGGGGTGAGCATGGTGACACTCTATTACCTGCGCAGGTTCCTGGCCTTCTTCAACGGTCTGTTGGAAAACACAGAGAATCAGCAGCTGGAAGTGTCAAGTGAAGTGCATGACTTCTTCACAGCCCTTCATATTGCTTTAGAAAGTCACAAAGGCAATTTGGACAGTGGTTTTAGCAATGCTGAGAGAAAGACCTTTATGGATGCTCTGGGCAATGCCGCTACAAGCTTCCGCAACAGCATTTACGAGTCAGGCTTTAGTGGAAGGCAGTCTACCCTATCCCTTTCAGACATCGATGCTTTTTACCGCCTGAGCAATGCTTACCTGGAGGCTTCTATCAACTCCAATGAAAGAGCAGACCACCTTTACCATGCCTACAACATCATTGACATTAAGAACAATGAAATAGAGGTTTCTTACCTGGATGAAATGCTGGAAGGACAAGTAGCTGTACTTAGTTCTGGCTACCTGACGGCTGAAAAAACACTTGAGGTAATGGATGGTTTGCGGAACAGCAAAATCTATCGCCCTGACCAAAACAGCTACATCCTCTACCCCAACAAGGAATTGAAAGGCTTTATTGACAGAAACCAGGTGCCTGCTGCTGAAGTGGAAAAATCAGCACTCTTGAAAGCACTGGTGGCGGATGGCAATGTGACGGTCATTGAAAAAGACGTGGCGGGTGTTTATCATTTCCATGGATCGATCAGAAACGGCTTTGAGTTGGACAATGCGCTAAATCAGCTAAATCAGGTGCAATACGGTACATTGATAACGCAAGACAGAGACCTGGTACAAGGCATATACGAAGGCGTATTCAATCATAAGACTTTTACCGGTAGATCGGGCACTTTCTATGGCTATGAAGGCCTGGGCTCCATCTATTGGCACATGGTATCAAAGCTGTTACTAGCCGTAGAAGAATGTACTGTAAAGGCCATCAAGGCTAATGTGAGTGAAGCCACTACCAAGGCCCTAACAGCCCATTGCCAGCAGGTATTTGAGGGTATAGGTGTACACAAGTCACCCGATGTTTATGGTGCTTTCAGCATTGACCCCTATTCACATACACCATTCACAAAAGGCGCTCAGCAACCTGGTATGACTGGTCAGGTAAAGGAGGATGTGATTAGCAGAATCATCGAGCTGGGCGTAGAAGTAAAGGCTGGTAAATTGGGCTTCAACCCTACCATTCTCGACAGGGCTGAGTTCCTGGCCGAAGCCTCAGAGTTCGCTTATTTGGACATTCAAGGTGCGTCAAAAACAGCCAGCCTGCCTGCCCGTTCGTTGGCCTTTACTTATTGCCAGGTTCCGGTAATCTATACTTTAGGTAGCAGTAATGCCATCAAAGTGACTTACACCAATGGCATTAATGAAGAAATTGAAGGTACTGAATGCAGTGCGGCCATAAGCAAGCAACTCTTTAACCGTACTGGAGAGGTAGAGAAACTTGAAGTGAGTTTGAACATCTAGGTTCGAGAATAACCACTTGTACAAGAGTAGATCATAGTATTATTCTTCATGTCATGGAACACGTTGCATTACTAAAATTCTTAAGGGAGAGAAAGAATTAGCTCCTTGAAAGAATTTCAGTAGTACATTTATTAAGTTTATGTTATAAGTGTTTAAGCTGTTCCTATGTACATCAAAGAGGTAGAGTTAAGTAATGTAAGGTCGATTGAATCATTTAAAATGAATTTCGTCACTCCTGCGGGATGGCATGTTATCATTGGGGATAATGGTGCAGGAAAATCTACACTCATTAAATCTATAGCGCTTGCATTGATTGGTCCAAAAGAAGCTTTGGGTTTGAGACACAATTGGAGCAATTGGCTAAAAAGAGACACCACTGAGGGCTATGTGAAATTGCACATTGAACAGTCTGATGGAGATAAACATTCAGGTAGGCAAAGAAGACTCAAGAATACTCTAATCCCCAATATCATTGATTTTAAAAAGGTCAAGCCGTCAGATATCGTAAGCATATCTGAAGGAGTAAAAATGACTCCAAATCCTAATAAATATAACTGGGGACATGGGTCAGGTTGGTTCTCTTGTGCTTTTGGGCCGTTTAGGAGGTTTGAAGGTGGTAATTTGGAATGGGCTAAAGTTTTTTATGCTCAACCTAAACTTGGTGCCCATTTGTCAGTTTTCGGTGAAGATGTAGCGTTAGGCGAGAGCATTGAATGGCTGGTAAAACTCAGGCACAGGCAATTGGAGACCAATTCAAATCATGATACACTGGAACACATCAAAACCCTCGTGAATTCTCCAGACTTTCTTCCGCACAAAGCCCATTTATCCAGTGTGAGCTCTGAAGGAGTTGAATTCAAAGATGGTAATGGATCTCTTATATCTATTAATGAATTGAGTGATGGATATAGGAGTATTCTTAGCATGACCTTTGAGCTTTTACGTCAGTTGTCATACGCATATGGCGATGCTTCAGTTTTTAAATCGATCAAACTAGGTCAGATGACCATTGATGTGGCTGGTGTTGTACTTGTCGATGAGATTGATGCTCATTTGCATCCGACCTGGCAGACCAGAATTGGCGAATGGTTTACAAAGTACTTTCCAAATATGCAGTTCATTGTATCTACTCATAGTCCCCTTGTCTGCAGGGCCAGTAATACGGGCAGTATTTGGCAAATGAAGAATCCTGGTAGTGAAATGAATTCCGGTGAATTAACAGGAGTTGCGAGGGAAAGGTTAATTAATGGCAATGTACTTGATGCTTATGGCACAAATGCTTTTGGCGAAAATATAACTATCTCGAAAACCGGAAGTGAGAAAATTAAGCGTATGGGCGCCCTGAATATCCGAAGCATGTTGGGTAAAAAGGTTAGCAAAAAAGATCAGGATGAACTGAATAAACTGAAGGAAGTATACCCCTCTGAGTCAGGACTTTAGATGATCAGGCTCTCCGACAACATCCACCTTGCTCAGGCAATACTCGACAAGCTTGAGGAATACCAGCAACTGATAGATGCTAAGGACACTTTTGCAGAAAAGAGTAATGAAGCAAAGCGTCTTTTTCCGTTAAGAAATAAAAAAAGTAATCGCACTTTCAAGGCAGTAAAAAAGGCACTGACCGAACTGTGTAATAGCACAAGAAGATGCACCTATTGTGAAGACTCTATAGGGGATGAAGTTGAGCATATTTACCCAAAAAATATTTACCCTGAAAAATGCTTCGAATGGGAGAACTACCTCTATGCCTGTGGACCTTGTAACGGGCCAAAATCTGATAAATTTGCAGTTTTCCGTGACGATAACGGCTCCTACCAAGAGGTTAATTGGCCAAGGGGGGCATCACCTGTAGAACCTCCCACAGGAAACGCGGTTATGATTAACCCAAGAGAAGAAGATCCGTTTGACTATGCCATATTAGACCTTAGAGGTTCTTTTAATTTCGTACCCCTGCCTGATATTTCTCAAAAAGATAAAAAAAGAGCTGAATATACTTTTACTGAGATTCTTCGACTGGATCATTCTGAGCGTGAGCCATTGCGCATAGCGAGAAAAAATGCCCTTGGCATGTATAAAGCCCGTTTGGCTGAATACGTAGCAAGAAAAGATCAAGGAGCCGACCAGTCAGAATTAAATAATATGAAGCAAGGTATCCTCTCAGAGGATCACCCAACTGTCTGGAAAGAGATGATAAGATATTATCAATGGGGGATTATCGAGCAAGTAAATGTGCAATTAAAGCAATACTTTGATAGAGCACCGGAAGTACTTGACTGGTAGTAATTGATTAATATCTACAAATGGTTTAGTACTCCTGATCGGTCGCTGCCTCCTTCTTCTCTCCTTCTTTCTTTTCGTCTTTGAAGAAGTGCTTTTGGTAATAGTCAAAGATGCGGTTCCACTGGTCGTGATAGTCAGACTCATTGCTGGCCCAGCCCGCACCATGGCCACCTTTCATATAGTTGACCCAGGTCACGTCCTTGCCAAGCCTACGAAGGGCATAGTACATCTCACGCGTATTGGTGCCTGGCACGTTCCAGTCGCCCTCTCCGCTAAGAAGTAGATGGGGTGTCTTTACCCTATCAGCAAAAAACACTGCTGAAGTCTGGAAGTATTTCAATGGTTCGTCCCAAAAGCTGCCCCCAATGCGGTCCTGACCTACTTCGGCAGCGGCATAGTTGCGGGTACCAATCTTAGGGCTGTCACCCAAGAAGCTGATGATGTTTACTTTGCCAGAGATGTTGATAGCTGCGGCAAAGCGGTTGGTTTGAGTAATGATCAACGAGGTGGCATAGCCGCCATAGCTCACGCCCTGAATGCCCACTTTGTCATTGTCTACCTTGCCTTCTTCTACCAGCTTGTTAATGGCCGAAGTCACCCCTTTAATCCAGGCCTCACCTGGATAGCCTTGCTCCAAATCGACAGATGGACGTAAACCGAAGTAGCCTTCGTTGGCCAGCAGGTTCATGGAAGAGCGATAGCCATTGTTAAAAAAGCGTTCATATACCTCACAAACCAATGGGTACTTTTTGCCTTCTTCATAATCTACCGGATAATACAAAATGCCTTTTAACTCCTTGCCATCCACGTTTCTATAGCTGATCAACTCTGTCCTGGTCCACTTTTTATCCTTCACCCAAGGGTTTAGGTCGGTGAGTTGTTTGGGAGCATCAAAGGTCAGGTTGTTGAGAAAGACATTGTTGGGCATGTCCCCATCCGATTGGTTGTAGGTAACTACATCAGCATCTTCTGCAAAACGCCATGAACTGTAGAGTTTGCTGTCTGTCATCAGGTCGTCAAAATTGCCGTTATAGATGCTATAGCTCTGCACGCCCCTGTCCCACTTTTCTTTATCTGAATAGCTCACATAGATCATGCTTTCATCGTCAGACCATTTGACGATGGAGCGATTCGGCATTTTCTCAAGCTCTTCTTTATCCTCAGGCAATTTATAAACCTGATTGAGTTCAGTGCCATTACTGAAGACAGTCCACCAGCCTTCTTTGCTTGTGAGCAAGAGTTTATCACCATCTCTGTTCCATCTGTTGACTGAGAATTTCACTTCCTTGGTGGTATCCTTTTTCTGAAAAGCCTTGCCTTTGGTGATGTTCACAGGTTCGGTAGTACCTACTTGTGCCAGGTTTTGTACATAAACATAGCCAGAGTCTACCCAGGCAAAATTCTCACCATGCCTGTCCCATGTATAGATGCGTCTTTTCTTATTCCTTTCATAGGTAATTACAGCGCTATCGCCTTCATTCAGGTCAATAAAACCTGTCTGATATTCTGTCCCATCTCTTCGGTTGTAAGAAGTTTTCATCCTGAATGTCTCATAGTAAGACAGGTACCTGTTTTCAACAGACAAGCGCAGGCCTGTATAAGCAGATTCAGGCAACAATTCCGTTGCCTTGCCATTTCCCAGGTCTATTTTCACCACTTCCGACTTGCTGCCTTCCACCCCTATCTTGTCCCATTTGAGAAAGTCCTCGCTGCCATCATAAACCACTACAGGGCCATCGGTGGCTTCCTTGTAAGTGGCCATGGCCTGATCAAGCCATCCGGCTTTGCGCACGCCTACAATCACAAAACTGTCATCAGTGGCAGGGAGTATGCCCAAACCTGGTGTATAAAGGTGGTCGCCCTTTACTTTCAAAGCCTTTACTTTCTTTTTGGCCACATCATAAGCTTCCAACACCATTTTATCTTCATCTTGCCTGAAGAAATAGAGCAGGCTATTGTTCTCATTCCAAGTGAGTTGAGTTACGCGTACCGATTCGTCAAAAACATCAAGCATATCGCCTGATTGTGTATCGATGATCACCAACTCCCCTGCCCTTACATTCAAGTAACTAGGGTCTCTGAACCGAAAATGATCCGTACCAAAACGAGCGCGGCCATCGGCTATGATACCGGCCAGATATCGGCCATCTGCAGACAATGTTTGGTTCCCCATAGATTTCACATTGATGGCATCGGCTACGGTAAAAGCCGTTTTTTGTGCTTGTACAGCCAGGGTTGTGAGTAACAGGCAAAGGATAGTGATGGTAAGGTGTTTCATAAGGATACAGTTTTTAGCTATGTCGAATTTAAGCAGCTTCTGTTGACGATAATCTTAATATTCTTTGAATGGAAAATTCGTAACAAAGGCTACTATAAAAAAGACACAATGAATTAGAGAAAAGCACCAATATTAAATCAAAATCCGACCGGTAGATGATAAGATTGACGCGACTATTAGTTAAGATTAGTCACAACGCCAAGTATAAGAATATTAATTACCTGCGTTAATATTTTTGACTTATAGATAGATAAAACCACATTCTACTTCACTATAGCTGTAAAATATTAAAGCTAATTGGTGGATCAGAACTATAGGTCTATAGTTAAACATTCAATTAAAAATTTTAAATTTGATCTATGAGCATGCCGGCATCTTCAAATAATCCACAACCTACCCAAGGTGAGAACAGACACCCATACTTTGAAAGCCTATCTATTGAAAATATTCGAACCTTTGACAAGAATCAAACCATACACTTCACTGATAAAGAAGGTAACCCACAGCTTTGGAACCTGATTATTGGAGACAACGGCACTGGAAAAACTACAATTTTAAGAGCATTGGCAGCTTTTATGACAGGTTTCGGGTCATACCGAAGGAATAACTCCGGTGACTTGTCAATTAAACAAGACTATTTTAAAAGGAATAATCAATCACCAAAGCTCAGCATCGAATTAGGTTATTTGAATAGCCCTAAGCTTCATGTTTTTTTCGAATGTAGTTTTGAAGGTTCTGCTGTGATTACACAACTAGCTCAATCGAGTACCGGTTATTCTCAGTTCTGGAAAGAACCTGGGATTGACTTATTACCAAAAATTGCAGCTTATGGTGGTGGGCGTAAGATTGGTAAGGATGGTTTTACCTCTGAAAAAGCTCACCCAATGGCCAACCTGTTCGATGAAAGTAAAACGCTGTCAAATGCGGAAGACTGGCTTCTCCAAACAGACTACTTGGATCAGCGAAGAGGAGAAAACAGAATCGAGTTGATTACAGGAATTTTGCTCCAACTCTTTAAACATGAAATAAGTGATATAGAAATACGAGAGGAAGATGAAGATATATCGCACGGGAGCATAAGAGTTCATTTCAAAACGGCATATGGTTGGGTAAAAATGCACGATCTGAGTTTAGGCTATAAAACTCTAATAGCATGGGTAGTAGACTTTGCCAGACAAATGTTTGAATTCTATCCAAACAGCACTAATCCCCTTAAAGAACCTGCAATATGTTTGGTTGACGAAGTAGACTTGCACCTGCATCCTAAGTTTCAGAGAAGTATGGTCAGCTTTTTATCCGATACTTTTCCTGCCACTCAATTTATCGTGACGGCACACAGTCCACTTATCGTTCAGTCTTTTGCCGATGCAAACATCATTCTATTAAAACGAGAAGCAGATCATGTAGTGGTAGATGAAAGTACAGAAAGTATAAGGTCATACAGGGTAGATCAAATACTTACCTCAGACTTATTTGGACTAAAATCGACCAGGCCCGAGAAAGCTGAAGCCTTGATGAAAAAAAGAAGGCGAATACTATCAAAAGCTGAATTGAATGAGTCTGACAGGATTGAAATTAAACAAATAGAGAAAGACCTGGATCATATCCCAATGGGCGAAACCCCTTATGAAAGAAAGGCAGAAACCTTAACTCAGAAACTGGCCAAAATACTCGAAGCCGAAAATGATCAGGATTAATAAGTCACTTACTCCTCCCAGTATTCTTAATGGCAGCCAAAGCAAAGGGGCGCTAAAGACAGAGGCACTCAAGCAGAAATACGATGCTAACCCTGCTTTATACCATATCAAGTATAGCAAAAAGAATCACCCGCATAAGCTGAGTATCGACAATGCAGTGTATGGGGACAAGAAAGTTAAAGAGCAATTGATCAAAGATCAGCACGAAAAGTGCTGCTTCTGTGAATCTAAATTCATGCCTACTAGCTTTGGAGATGTAGAGCATTTCAGACCCAAAGGTGGTTTTCAACAGCATGCCAATTCTAAGCTTGAGTTTCCTGGCTATTACTGGTTAGCATATGATTGGAGCAATCTTCTCTTCTCATGTGAGGTTTGTAATAGAAGATATAAAAAGAATCGTTTCCCTTTACCTGATGCATCCAAACGTATAAGAAACCATCATGGCCGGCTTAGCGATGAAACCCCTTCTCTAATAAACCCGGTAGTCGATAACCCTGAAGACCACCTGACTTTTAACGATGAAGTCATAGTACCAAAAAACAGATCAGTAAGAGGTAAAGAGAGTATCAAGGCATTTGGCTTGGACCGGCTAGAAGAGCGCAGGCATGAACACTTTAGAAACATTGAATACTCTGTGATTTGGGCCACGATTGACCTAAACAATGACACTGAAGTAACATCCACTGCACAGAAGCTAAGGCTTGATAAACAGAAGCTTATCGGAGTAGTTACTCACGCTAAAAAAGTAGTTGCAGAAGCCGCAACCCAAAAGGGAGAGTATGCAGGAATGATAAGGGCGGCTTTTCCTCATCTACCAAGGTAAATACCTTCACAAAAATAACCTTATTTCATCTATCCTGACCACTGCTCAGATTTGATCTGCACATCTTATTATTATTAAATAAAAATGTGTTTTATTTGAATGATCAGACTAACATTTCTTGGATATGAATTTCAGGGCAAGATACTATACAAATATACTCACCAAATCAATCAAACCATTTAACTGCGCTCGCTACAAAAACACCCCCTGAAGTTTTTAAGTATATGCTTAAGCATACCAAGCCGAGGCTTTTAGTATTCACGACTCTACACGAGCCTGCCCACGAATTACAACAAATATCTAACTTACTGGGAGGATCTGGCTATGATGTACAGCTCAGCGTGGATGGTGAATTGGTGAGTTGGGCGGCACCAAAGGACAAAGTGGTTTATATAAATGAAATCGAAAGCTTTGACCTTTTTCTAGGTATCTTTTTTCCAAATTATGGAACTGGTATGGCGCATCAGCAGCTATCTAAAATCATTAATGCCAATAAGCCTCGATTTATCCTCTCCCATAATCATATTGGACTTGTTGATAAAGCCACAAGACCGAATAGGTTTAAAAAAAATGGAATGCCCAAGAAATCATTCCGCCTGGCAAAAAACGATAAGATAGATCGCATTGAGCTGACAGACATGTATTCAGCAGCAGTTAATTCACCTTATGTTCAAGGTCAGAAAAGTGGTTGTGAGGTAAATGAGTTTTTGAGTATAACTGATATTTTCCAGTTCTTAGAAAAAGATTTGAGAGATATCAGAAAAATGAGATTAGAGATCAGAGAAATAAATTCTATGAATCATGACCAATAACCTACACATCCAGGAGCTTATTGCACAAGGTGAAGGCTATGAAACTGAGTTTTTGGCCAAATTCGATATGAATAGAATTGGTACTAAACTCGTGGGTTTCTTGAATGGAAACGGAGGAACTGTATTGGTAGGTATCGATGCTAATGGACATGTTTTGGGTGTTAGTGATATTGAAACACACCTATCTAACCTCAAAGAATTCCTCTTAAATGAGATACTCCCTGAAAGTCCTGTAGACTTTGAAATAGCAAATTTAAATGGCAAAAAAATACTCATAGCCAAAGTCTTTCAAGGATCACGGCAGCCCTACATCTTTCAAGGTCATATCTATTATAGAAATGGAAAAATCACTCGAAAAGCCACCTCAAGAGAGCTATCTCAGCTCATCCATGAAAGAGCAGAAGCCCAAAAGCACTGGGAAAGAAGAACGGACGCCAATATTAGCTGGAGTGATCTTGATGCTAAGCTAATTGCTAAAATTCTCAAAGAGTCTAAGAAAATGAACAAAACCACCTATAATGGTGACGACAGTCTTGGCTTTTTGACGCATTACGGACTCTACCAGAACAATGCTTTTACCAATGCCTGCGTGATTTTATTTGCTAAAAACCCTAGCAAATATTTTCCTCAGTCTCGTGTACAACTTATTGAATACTCAAGCAACAAACTCGAGCGAGAGTTAGCAAGAAATGTAATTTATGATGGCAACCTCTTTGTCATTCATGACGCAATCGAAAGGTACTTCAATGCAATGGGCATTAGAAGTCTTTTTGATGATAATCAATGGAAAAGGATTGACTTCTCATTCCCAATAAAGGCATTAAGGGAAGGGCTTAATAATGCCCTAATACATAGAGATTATTCGAGTAGCAGTAGTGGTTTATCAATTCATGTTTATCCTGGGAAAGTAGTGATTTCTAACAGTGGTGTATTGCCCGATGCACTTGAAATCCGAGACCTCAAAAAGGATCACCGCTCCCACCCACAGAATCCTGATATTACTCATATAGTTTACTTAACTGGCCTTATTGACCGGATGGGTAAAGGTACCATACGTGTGGTTCAAGAGTGTAAAGATGCTGGTTTAAAAGACCCTACATGGTCTCAGACAAAAGACGGAATTTCTCTAACATTTAATGGCCCCAGGGCCTTACAGCTTAAAAAACCTAAAAATGAGGCTGTAAGTGAGGTTGTAGATGAAGCCATAAATGAAGCTGTAAAAACGTTGATAAATGAGGCTGTAAGTGAGGTTGTAAATGAAGTTGTAAGTGAGGCTGTAAGCAACCGATTGACGATGGAGGTAATGTACCTTCTGGAAGAGAATGGTTCCGGTATCAAGAAGCTTATGGAATACTTTCACGTAGGCCGTTCTACTATACAGAGAGACATGGCATTAGTAAAGAAAGCCGGCCTTATAGAATTTATAGGCTCACCAAAAACAGGCAGCTACCAGCTCACTACAAAAACCCAGAAAATCCTTCTCGACATCACAGGCTCTGAAGACAAGTCACTATAGCCCAGCACATGCTTAATCTCAGTTGATCAAACTGAGATTAAGAATCTAACAAAGATCTTCTTCAAAGAGCATTTGGCCTACCCCATCAATAGTTCATTAACGTAAAATTTGATAGCAATGGCATGACCCATTATTTAGCTTTTTTTCATAAGCTTGCTATTCAATTGTCAGACCCATGAAAAAAGTCATCCTACTAAGCCTTTCATTCCTTCTACTTACCGCCACTGCCAAAGATGCATTCTTCTGGGGGCAAACCGGACACCGGGTGGTGGGACATATTGCCGATGGTATGTTAAGTAAAAAGGCCAAAAAGCAATTGAAACGCGTACTGGGTCACCAAACCCTGGCCGAAGTAAGTACCTGGATGGATGAAGTGCGCTCTGATGCTGATTACCGCTACGCCAATACCTGGCACTACGCTACCATACCTGATGGCGAGACTTACGAGACTGCTGAAACACAGGAAAATGGAGATGTAATCTGGGCCATTGAAAAGATTGTAAAAGAGCTGAAGGCTGGTAACCTCTCTGCCGAAGATGAAGCCACGAATCTGAAGTTTTTGGTGCACCTGGTGGGTGATATTCATCAACCCCTGCATGTAGGCAACGGCACCGACCGCGGTGGTAATGATGAAAAAGTAACCTGGTTTGGCAGTAACACCAACCTGCACAGCGTTTGGGATAGCCGTATGATCGATGGTAAACAGTACAGCTATACCGAACTGGCCAATAAGATCAACCACCCCACCAAGGCCGATGTAAAGGCATGGCAGGCTGCTACCGTGAGAGATTGGGCTATGGAGTCGATGAGCTACCGTGAAAGAGTCTATGCAACACCAGAAAACAAGCGCCTGAGCTACCGATACAGCTATGACAATTTCGATCTGGTGGAATATCGCCTGCTGCAAGCTGGTGTAAGACTAGCCGGTGTCATCAACGATATCTATAAGTAAAACCTCTATTCTTTGGTTTAACAGATAAAACCGGAGGGTTCGCAGATCATTTTTTGAGTCTTAATTTGGCCAACACATCTTGTTTGAAAAAACAGGATGAAGTCTCTAATTGTCATCTACTTTCTGTTCATTACGGCTCTTGCTACTGCACAAACCGTCACACTATCCGGTCAGGTAAAAGCAGCTGATCGCGAGGATTATGTGCCTTTCGCCACCCTGGCTACCTACCATGCTGGCACCATTATCAGTGGCAGCATTGCCGATGAACAAGGTAAGTTCAGCTTTTCCACTCCATCCAACTTCGACTCACTACAAGTCAGTTTTATTGGGTATAGGACTCGAATTCTTATAAGAAATGAGCTCACCAAACTCACAGATCTTAGTATCAGTCTGAGTCCAAACGTCAACCTGCTTGAAGAGGTGACGGTGACCGGCCAGCGTACCCTCACAGAACAACGAATAGACCGAAAGGTGATCAACCTGGGAGCAGACCTGCAACAAGCGGGCGCCTCTGCCCTGGAAGCCATGGATCAGCTGACTGAAATTCAAATAGACCTGAGCACAGGCAACATCTCATTGAGAGGCAGTGGCGATGTCAGGCTTTTTGTCAACGGCAAACCATCAGGGCTATCGCACAGCGAATTGCTTCAGCAGATACCCTCTTCTACCATCGACTATTTTGAGATCATCACCGCGCCTTCTGCGAGTGAACAAGCCAATGGCATAGCGGGCATACTCAATGTTGTTTTAAAGAAGGATGCCCTAAAAGGGCTGAATCTGAAGCTTAACAGTGGCTATGGCAATTACCGATACAATTATGGCTTCAATGGCAACTACAGTCACAAATGGCTCAACCTAAGGTTGAATGTAAATCAGGAACATCAGGACCGGGTAAGCGAACAAACCCTGTACCGACAGTACAGTGACAACCGTACCGAAAATATCTTCACTCCCCATGTTTTCAAAGGCAAACTCACTCGTCTCACAGCAGGCATTGACCTCTTCCCAAATGATCAAAACCAGTTCTCGATCGACTGGGAATACACCAATGACTTTCACTCGTTCTCTAACGATTCGGAATACACCAATGTAACAGGAAGCGAAGATTTCAACCTATATCGCTATTCTGAACACAACCACTTTATCAATACCCTCAATGCCAACTACAGGCACCAGTTCAACAAGGAAAGTCACACGCTTGAAATAGACTATAACCTGAATGTGATTGATAACTTCTTTCCGGCAAATGAGGCTCGTGATGGGATTTTTGTGTTGGAAGAGCAATACCAATACGATAACCAATTACAGTTTCTGGGGATTGACTATCAACTACCACTCTCTGAAAACACCAGCTTCGAAACCGGACTGGCATGGAATAACCGGGTGTTGCAATCTGACTACAATTTTGCTGATACAGAACTCACTAATATCAATTGCTTTGACTATGAAGAGGACGTGCTGGCTGGCTATGCACAAATGCGCTGGGTTATGAACAGGTTCAAAGTTCAGGCCGGACTGCGGTACGAACACTTCCGTTCTGCCAGTGAGAGCACAACGGCTCCAATGGCTACTCAAAAGCAGTTCAATAACCTCTTCCCATCATTGCACCTTTCTTACAGCCTATCTGAAAATCAGCAGCTGAATGCCGGATATAGCAAGCGCATAGCCCGGCCCAACTTTAATCATTTGAACCCATTTCAGCTGGGCAACCCCTATTTCCGATTTGTAGGCAACCCCGAACTGGCGCCAGAGCTAGCCGATAACATCGAATTAGGCTATCAATACACAGGCGATCGTTTGAGCTTATCGCTAAGCACTTTTTATCGTCATCGAAAGTCTGTCATCTTATTGCAAAGCACCTTTAATGAAGGCTTCCATGTGGTAAGCTACACCAATGGTGGCATCAACCAATCGACTGGTATTGAAGGAAACTTCAGCTTTGCCCTTGCTTCAGTTTGGGACATTAGCCTGGCTGCCAATTACTACCATACTTGTATTGACGAAAGCCAACTCGTCACCT
>Ga0316204_10002599_pt1 | contig 40068 bp, 35 predicted proteins | sample 6monrhotite_MG_2_FD_205661 | JGI IMG/M metagenome (GOLD analysis project Ga0316204, IMG submission 205661) | Microbial mat bacterial communities from mineral coupon in-situ incubated in ocean water Damariscotta River, Maine, United States -... | ecosystem: Environmental > Aquatic > Marine >...
TCGAGACCTGCCGCCTCGCGGTGCAGGTGTACGGCGGCTACGGCTACATCCAGGAGTACCCGGTCGAGCAGCACCTCCGGGACAACAAGATCTACTCCATCTACGAGGGCACCAACGGCATCCAGGCGATGGACCTGCTCGGCCGCAAGCTGCGGATGATGGGCGGCATGGTCTTCATGCAGTGGCTGCAGAACCTGACCGGCGAGATGGACACCGCCAAGGGCCTCGGCTTCGACGACGAGCTGGCGGCGCTGGGCAAGGCCCGGGACAACCTGGGCGCGACGGCGATGCACCTCGGTCAGCTCGGCCAGAAGGGTCAGATCGAGTCCGCCATGTTCCACGCGACGCCCTTCCTGGAGAGCTTCGGCATCGTGGCCCTGGGCGGCGAGGCCGTGCAGCAGGCCAAGGTCGCCGCGGAGGCCCTGGAGGGCGAGGTGTCCGAGTCGGACGCGCGGTTCTACAAGGGCAAGATCGCCAACCTGCGCTTCTACATCAACAACCTGCTGCCCAAGACCATCGCCATGTGCAAGGCCATCCGCAGCGGCGACGCCAGCAGCATGGACGAGAACCTCTTCGTCTGATCGCTGTCGCAGAGTGACTGGCAGAGTGATTGAATGAGAAGCGAGGCGCTGTCGTCCCCCCGGGTCATTGCTGGGGGGACCATGTCAAAGCCTCACTTCTTCCTGAGCCTCGCGGCTGTCGCCGGGACGCTCCTGGGCCTCTCGCTCACTGGCTGCGAGGTCAAGTCCGACGCCGACAGCCAGGCGCCGCTCATCGACTGGGATGAAGACGGCTTCGACGCGCTGGAGGACTGCGACGACGTCGATCCAGACATCTGGCCGGGCGCCCCGGAGTACTGCGACGACGTCGACAGTGACTGCGACGGCGTCATCGACGAGCACGCGGAGGACGCCCCCGGCTGGTACGCCGACGCGGACGCCGACGGCTACGGCGCCTCGGAGGATGTGGTCTACGCCTGCGAGCCGCAGGACGGCTACGTGGACAACGCCGGGGACTGCGACGACGACGATCCCGAGCGCTCCCCGGACGCCGAGGAGCTGTGCGACGACGGGATCGACAACAACTGCGACGGCGAGATCGACACCGCCGCGTGGTACCGGGACGCCGACGCCGATGGGTACGGCGACCCGGAGGACGTGGTCTACGACTGTGCTCCTCAGGAGGGGTACGTCATCGCCGGCGGCGACTGTGACGACAGCGATCCCGAGCTCAACCCGGGGGCTGGCGACGTCTACGAGGAGGGGCTGGATCAGGACTGCGACGGCGCGGTCGACGAGGGCTTCCTGCTGGTGGACGACATAGCCACGGCCTTCACCGCCCACAGTGATAGCGCCAACGCGGGCCAGTCAGTGGCCTTCCCCGGGGACGTGGACGGCGACGGTGTAGACGACCTGCTCCTGGGCGCGCCGCGCCTGGACTGGAGCAGCGAGAGCGCGGGCGGCGCCTACTTCGTCCCCGGGACCGCCCTGGAGGGCGGCATCCTGGAGGACATCCCCGGCGTGGTCATGCTGACGAAGACCGAGACCAGCCGCGACGCCGGCATCGCTGTCTCGGGCGCGGACTACAACAGCGACGGCTACGCGGATCTGCTGATCGCCGACCCCTCCCACCGCACCGAGGAGGATCCTGCCTACGGCGCGCGCTACGGCGCGGTCTTCGTCATCAACGGCCCGGTCGACGCAACCCGCAGCCTCGATGAGGCCGACGCCACCTTGCTGGCGAGCTTCGAGGACTACGGCTTCGGAGGCGATCTCGACAGCGGCGATGTCACCGGCGACGGCGTGCCCGACGTCGCGGCGACCGCCATGCCCTACGACGGTCGGGCCCTGGAGGACGCGCTGATCGCGGCGGTCTTCGCCGGCCCCATCACCGACGGCGACTCCGAGGACGCCTGGCTGCGGCTGGTGACGGATCCCCGCGACTACAACAGCTCCCCCATCGAGGTGTCCACCAGCGGCGACCTGAACGGCGACGGGGTGGGCGACGTCATGGTGAGCTACCCCCTGCTGCCCGACAGCGCCGATCGATCCGTCGCGTTCCTCTTCGACGGCGGCAGCGGCGGGCAGAAGCACCTGTCAGACGCCGACGCCCGGGTGATCCCGCAGGCGGACGCCTCCGCATACCTGCGCTCCGACACCGCCGGCGATCTCAACGGCGACGGCTACGCCGATCTGGTGCTGACCGACGAGCGCGATGACGTCGGCGGGCCGGAGAGCGGCGCGCTGGCGATACTGCTGGGGCCCCTGGCCGGCGAGCACAGCTTCGAGGGCGCGGACGCCATCTGGGTGGGACGGGAGTGGGCGCTCCTGGGCGCCACCGTGAGCACCGGCGGCGACGTCAACGGCGACGGCTTCGACGACATGATCGTCCTCGCCCGCAACGAGAACGACGAGCGAGAAGGAGAGGCGGTCCACCTCATCCCGGGCAGCGCGGTTCCGAGCGGCAGCTGGGACGCCCCCAACACGCAGGTGCGGATGAGCAGCGACAGCAGCGCCGACTACATGGGCATCTCGATCGCGCTGGGGGGCGACGTGGACGGCGACGGCCGCAGCGACCTGCTGCTGGGCGCCTACCACCGCATCGTGGGCAGCTACCCCGACCACTCGGACGGCGGCGGCGCCTTCCTCCTCACCGCCGCGGACCTGCCGCTCTAATAGAGCAGGCAGGGGGCGCGCTGCTGGCGCCACTCATCCAGCTCGGGCTGCCACGCGGCCTCCAGCTCCCGCAGGTCCACGCCGGCCTCCAGCCCCTCGCGGATCGCCGACGAGCCGCAGAGCAGATCGACGGCGATGGGGTCGTCGACGAACTCGTAGGTCTCGGTGCGCCAGCCGAAGCGCTCCGGGTTGGACGCCCGGGTGGCCTCCAGCACGGCGAGCCCCAGCAGGAAGGGCTTCATCTTCGCCCGGTCGGTCACGAAGATCTCCACCCCGCCGCAGACCTCGCCGCTGTGCTTCTGGAACTGCGGCAGGAAGGTCGCCGGCCGAAAGGCCACGCCCTCCAGGCCCGCGCGCTCAGCGCTCTGGCGGCAGCGCCGCGCGGTGCGGTCCGGGTCCAGCCAGGGGGCGCCGATCAGATGGAACGGGCGGGTGGTGCCGCGGCCCTCGGAGAGGTTGGTGCCCTCGAAGAGGCACATGCCGGGGTAGATGGCCGCGGACTCCAGGGTGGGCATGTTGGGGCTGGGGGAGACCCAGGGCAGGTCCGTCTCATCCAGCCACTGCTCGCGCCGCCAGCCTTCGCAGGGGATGACCGACACGTCCGCGTCGATGCCCAGCACCATGCGGAAGAAGCCGGCCAGCTCGCCCATGGTCATGCCGTGGCGCACGGCCAGCGGGAAGGCTGACACGAAGCTGCCGAAGCCCTCCTGGACCACGTTGCCCTCGACGTGCTCGCCGGTGATGGGGTTGGGCCGATCCAGCACGATGACCTTGGTGCCGGTCTCGGCGGCCACGGACATCAGGAAGCCGAGCGTCGCCTGGTAGGTGTAGTAGCGGGAGCCGATGTCCTGGATGTCGAAGACCACCGCGTCGAGGTCTTCCAGCGTCGCCGGGGCCGGGCGCAGGCTCTCCTCGCTGCTTCCGTAGAGGGACACGACCTCGATGGGGTTGCTGGCACCCTCGGCGCCGCCCTCGTCGTCCAGGCCGATCATGTCCTGAACCGTGGCGTGTACGCCGTGCTCGGGGGCGAACAGCCGCGCGGGGGTGACGCCAGCGGCCGTAAACAGATCGACCGCGTGATGAAGCCGTCGATCGACCGCCGTCTGGTTGCAGCAGAGGCCTACGCGCTTACCTTTCCAGGCATCAACCCCGCCCTCGATGAAGACTTCCAGACCGCTACGCACCTGCACACCTCCTGCACACACCCGGGGACAACTCCCTACTCGCGCTAACGCGGTCCAGAGGCTACGAACAGGGTCTTACACGCTCGCCACGGAGTGAATGATGTCCAAGAAGTCGATCGTCGCCGCTGTACGCACCAGCCCGGAGACCGTGCTCGAGGACTATGCGCGGCTGATGGATCTGATCGACTACAAGTCGGCCCTCGATCCCAACGCCACGACGATCCTCAAGAACAACATCTCCTGGCACATGCTCTACCCGAGCGCCAACACCACGCCCTGGCAGATCGAGGGGGTCACCCGCAAGCTCCGCCAGGACAACTTCCGCGACCTCGTCGTCGTCGAGAACCGCACGGTGGTGACCAAGGCCAAGAAGGGCGAGCGGCTCAACAACTTCACCCCGGTGCACGAGAAGTACGGCCTCCCGGTCAAGTACAACTTCGACCCCCGGGACATGCGCTGGGTCACCTACGAGCCCAAGGGCCCGATGCTGGTGCTGGACAAGGTCTTCCCAAACGGCATCCGCATCCCGGACTACTTCTTCGGCAAGAACGTGGTGCACCTGCCCACCATCAAGACCCACATCTACACTGACTACACCTGCGCCCTGAAGAACGCCTTCGGCGGCCTGCTGGACAAGACCCGGCACTACACCCACCCGGTCATCCACGAGACCCTGGTGGACCTGCTGCGCATCCAGCAGGAGATCCAGGCCGGCACCATCGCCATCGCCGACGGCACCACCTGCGGCAGCGGCCCCGGCCCCCGCACCATGTTCCCGGTGGTCAAGGATCTGCTGCTCGCCAGCACCGACTCCGTCGCCATCGACGCCGTCTCGGCCAAGATGATCGGCTTCGACACCATGGACATCAAGTGCATCCGCCTGGCGACCGAGGCCGGCCTGGGCAACGGTCACATGGACGACATCGAGGTCATCGGCGACCTCGACACCGCCGAGGTCAAGAAGACCAACTGGGAGTTCGTCGTCGGCGACAACGCCGCGAGCATGGTCGGCGACCTGTTCTGGTTCGGCCCCCTGAAGCCCATCTCCAAGCTGGTCTTTCAGACCCCGCTGGTGAACGCCTTCATCTTCGGCAGCTTCTTCTACCACGACTACATCTGGTACCCGACCGAGGGCTGGAAGCGCACCGAGAAGTGGCTCAACGAGACCGAGTGGGGTCAGCACTTCCTGACCTACGGCAACCCCTTCGAGGAGAAGAAGCGCAAGGGCCTGCGCCGGCTCCTCCCGCGCATGTCCTTCTGATCGCTGGGAGCCGCTGATGCTCCGCCGCCTCGGCTCGCTGGCCGCCTTCGGGCTGTCCTGCCTGATGACGCTGGCGGTCATGGAGTGCTTCTTTCACTGGAAGCACGACGGCGCCTTCTCCCACCTGAACCTCTACGAAGAGGACTACGAGCTGGGGGTTCGCCTCCGGCCGGGGGAGACGCAGCGCCTGTCCTTCGCGGGCAACCCGACGACCACGGTGCGCGTCAACGACTGGGGCTACCGGGGCGAGGGCTGGCCGCCGCTGCTCGACGACGCGCCGCCGGAGGTGCTGGTGGTGGGCGACTCCCAGGTGTTCGGGCTGGGGGTCGAGGCGGATGAGACCTTCAGCGCGCGCCTGGAAGAGCGGCTCGGCCGGCCGGTCCTGAACGCGGGCGTGCCCACCTACGGCCCCGGCGAGTACGCCACCGCGGCGCGGCGCCTGCTGGCGGACCGCCCGGTGGACACGGTGGTTGTGGTCATCAACCTCTACAACGATCTCTTCGAGGCCAGCCGCCCCAACAGCCGCCGGCACGTGGTCTGGGACGGCTGGGCGGTCCGCTCCGAGACCGCCCCGGCGGACTTCTGGCGCTTCCCGGGCCGCCGCGCGCTCCTGCGGAGCTCCCACCTGCTCTTCGCCGCCCGCCGCGCCTGGTACCTGAGCGACGCCCCGAACACCTCGGTGGCCGCCGAGTCCGAGGGGAGCTGGAGCGACGTGGTCGTGATGGCTGACGCGACCCGTGAGCAGACGGCGACCCTGGACGCCGAGCGCCGCGAGCAGCGGGCCGCCCTGGAGCGCGCCATGGCGGACGCGGAGCGCACGATCGAGGAGCTGGCGCTCACGGACCGGGACTCGCCCCTGCACCTGCGCTCCCCCAGCGACGAGATGGCCTGGGAGGCCGCGGTCAAGAGCCCCGGCGACATCGTCTACGACCGCTACGCCGAGGCCTCACGGCCGATCGAGGTGACCGCCGAGATGATCCGACTCGGCGCCGAGCTGCGGGAGCAGACGCTGGCGGCGGCCCGGGAGATGAGCGGCCGCGAGGGCGCGGTCGCCGCGCAGCTCGACGAGGCGAGCGAGGAGCTGGAGGCCCTGGCAAAGCCGGCTGTGGTCTCCCCGGTCGCCCCACACCTGCACGCCATGGCCGCCGACTGCCGCGCCGCGGGCGCGAGGCTGGTGGTGGTGGCGCTGCCGATGGACGTCCAGGTCTCCCAGTCCGAGTGGGCCAAGTACGCGCTCTCCCCGCAGGACATGTCCTCGACGCTGGGGCTGAACCAGGACATCCTCACCGCCGCCGGGGACGCCGGCGCCAGCGGTCTGGACGCCCTCCCCGCCCTGGCCGGCGCCGAGCCCGGCGCCTTCCTCCACGGCGACCTGCACATGACGGCGAAGGGGCATCAGGCGCTGGCCGACGCGCTGTACGCGCACCTGACCGAGTAGCGCGCTGTCACCGCGGCGCCTCCCCCGCCCCCTGCTCTACCTGCCGCCCACACTCCTCGGCCACCAGCGCCTTGAACGCGGCGTGCAGCTTCGCGCCCAGCGGTCCGCCGCCGACAGGGCGACCGTCGAGGTGGGAGACCGGGGAGAGCTCCTTCAGCGTCGAGGACACATACAGCTCCTGAAAGTCCGCGTCGGCTGACAGCGGCGCCTCTTCCAGCGGCAGCCCCGCCCGGCGGCCCGCCTCGACCATCCCCCCGCGGGTGACCCCCGAGAGCTGCTCGCCGGTGAGCGGCGGGGTCACGATCACCCCGTCGACCACCGCGAAGACGTTGGAGCGGTTCGCCTCCAGCACGCGCCCGTCCCGCACCAGCAGGATCTCGGTCGCCCCCAGCGCCCGGGCCGTGAGCGCCCAGCCCGCGCGGCTGCCGTGCTTCACCGTCCCCGGCAGCCCGGGCATCGCCGGCCAGCCCACCCGAGCCAGGGTGATGGGCGCGCCGACGTAGGCCGGATCGATGGGCTTCACGTCGAGCACCCGGCGACCGCCAGCGGTCAGCGTGACCCGCAGGATCACGTCTTCATCAATGGCGGCGGCGATCTCCGCCTCCAGCAGCGCCCGGCCCGGCCAGGGGATGCCCATCGTCGCCGCGCTGGCCTCCAGGCGAGCGAGGTGCCGCGCCAGCCGGAACGGCGCCCGGCCGTAGGTGCGGGCGGTGTCGAACGCGTTCAGCCCGCGCGTGAAGCCAGGATCATCGCCCGCGATGCAGCCGCCCTCGACGCCATCGACCCAGATCGGCACACAGACCTCCTCAGCACTCATAACTACAGAAAAACCGCGACTAATGACTCATTGCTGAGTCACTGTCCAGTAGACAAAATGTCTACCTGACACCGTCTTGACAAAGTTCCCGGCGGATTCTTCGACAATCCTATCTAAGCGCTGGCCCCGACACTGCCGCCGCCCGCACCCCGGAGGAGATTCATGCCCATCTCTCTGCGTCAGCTCTGCCTCGCGCTCCCGCTCGCCACGCTCGCCGCCTGCGCCACCGAGGATCCGACCCCGGTCCTCCAGGACACCGAGGCGTACATGGACCGCGAGATCATCGTGGGCGTGGCGGACGGCGTCGACGGGATGCGGCTGGCGGAGATCGAGCGGGAGTACGGGCTGAAGACGATGAACACCGTCGGGGTGCTGGGCGTCGCGCGGCTGGAGCTGCCCGAGGGCGGCGAGGTCAAGGAGTTCGCCGAGCGGCTGCGGAGCGACCCGCGGATCGCCTTCGCCGAGCCCAACTACATCGTGCGCGCGCTGGGTGTGCCCAACGACCCCTACGCCGGCTACCAGTGGAACATGGAGGCGGCGGGGGTCTGGGACGCCCACGACACCACCGACGGCAGCGGCGTCATCGTGGCCGTGCTGGACACGGGCGTGAGCAAGAGCGGCGAGGACAGCTTCGACGACCTGCTCCAGGGCTATGACTTCTACTACGGCGACACGGATCCCTCCGATCAGGTCGGCCACGGCACCCACGTCGCGGGCACGGTCGCCCAGTCGACGGACAACGGCCGCGGCGTGTCGGGCGTGGCGCCGGGGGCGAGCATCCTGCCGGTGAAGGTGCTCTCCGACAACGGCTACGGCGACCTGAACTCCATCGTCAACGGCATCGTCTGGGCCACGGATGAGGGGGCGGACATCATCAATATGTCCCTCGGATCCGCCTCCCCCTCCAGCTCGATGGAGCAGGCGGTGAACTACGCGGCGTCCAAGGGCGTGCTGGTGATCGCGGCGTCCGGCAATGAGTACAGCAGCAGCGTCGGCTACCCCGCGGCCTTCGACAACGCGCTCGCGGTCGGCGCCAGCGGCTACAGCGGCGGGCGCGCCGCCTACTCGAACACCGGCGCGGGGCTCTTCATTACTGCCCCCGGCGGCGACATGGGAAAGGATGAGAACGGCGATGGGTACGCCGATGGCATCCTCCAGGAGACCCGCGAGGACGGCGAGTGGAGCTACCTCTTCTATGAGGGGACCTCGATGGCCTCCCCGCATGTCGCGGGGATCGCCGCGCTGGTGGCGTCGATGGGGGTGACGGATCCGGGGGAGATCGCGGACATCCTGGCTTCCACAGCTCGGGATCGCGGCGCCAGCGGCTACGACACGACGTACGGCTACGGGCTGATCGACGCGGCGGCGGCGGTCGCGGCGGTGGACGCCTCCGACGACACCGACCCGGATGATGACGTCACCGAGCCGGAGCCCGAGCCTGAGCCCGAGCCGGACCCCGAGCCGGAGCCGGAGCCGGAGCCCGAGGCGGACACCACCGCCCCGACCATCAGCAACGTCTCAGGGTTCACCCAGGACCGGCAGTTCACCATCGAGTGGACCACCAATGAGCCCGCTGACTCCTACCTGAACTTCGATGAGTACGGCCGCTACGGCGACGATGAGCTGAAGACGGCCCACTCGATCACGCTGACCGGCTCCTACGGCTACACCTACTACTTCTCGATTGAGTCCGATGACGCCGAGGGCAACCGCGCCTCGACGGACAGCTACTACATCTCGCTCTGACTGCGCCCCAGGCAGGCTGCGCCCCCGAGGGCGCTCGCGGGAGGTGGGGTATGCATGCCCCACTTGTGGCGTCCGGTTCGGACATGTTTGGGGCACTGACACCACGATCCCGCCCCTGTGCGGCAGGCAATGCGAGGACGCGGCTGGCCTGCTTCTTGCTCTTCCACCCCCCATGCTGTCCGCCCTCCTCCTGCTCGTCACCATCACCCACGCGGAGCCCTGCGCCCCCGCTTCGGGAGCTGGCGAGCTGGGTCAGCACCTGGACGCGGCGCTGGATGAACTCTCCGCCCTCCCCGCCGGCGCGCTGAACCAGGCGGACCTGGAGCAAGCCCTCTCGCAGATCGCGGCTGACGGCGACGACGTCATCGCCGGCTTCGCCGCCCTCCTCGGCGACGGAGTCCCCCGCTCCGTCGACGGCGCGGTCGTCGCCGCGCTCCTGACCCGGTACGCCCCCGATCTCGCGGCGGCGCTGCCCCTCGACGCCCTCACCGGCATCACGAGCGACGGCGTCGAGGTCACCCTCGACTTCAGCGGCGGTGAATCAGGCGACGACACCGCTGACATCACCATCCCGGCCGCCGGCGATCGCACCGAGATGGCCGTGCGCATCACCCGCCCGGTGACGCTGCAGATCACCCCCGACGGCTTCCGGGGCCGTCAGCTCGGCGCCCTCCGGATCGCTTCGGGCGACGGCCGACTCCCGACCGCGCTGCTCTCTCTGCGCTCGGACGCCGGGGCGGTGCTGCGCTTCAACAGCGGCGAAGCGCAGACTTTCCCTCTCCCCGCCTACTGAGCTTCCGTAAGTTCCTGGTGATTTAGGGCCGCCGCGATGATAAGAGGCCGGCCTCACGTGATCGCCACCGAGCGCAGGAGCCAACCATGGCCAGGTACGAAGGACTCGACTTCTACAACCTCGACGCACAGTTCAGCGAAGATGAGCGCATGGTCCGCGATCTCGTCCGCGGCTGGGTCGAAGAGCGGGTCATCCCCATCATCGAGGGTCACTGCCGGGCCAGCACCTTCCCCATGGAGTTGGTCTCGGAGATCGGCGAGATGGGTCTGCTGGGCTGCAACCTGGAGGGCTACGGCTGCGCCGGCATGTCCAACGTGGCCTACGGCCTCGTCTGTCAGGAGCTGGAGCGCGGCGACAGCGGCATCCGCTCCTTCGTGTCCGTCCAGGGCAGCCTCGCCATGTTCCCCATCTGGAAGTTCGGCACCGAGGAGCAGAAGAACAAGTACCTGCCCGGTATGGCCTCCGCGAAGCTCATCGGCTGCTTCGGCCTGACCGAGCCCGACTTCGGCTCCAACCCCGGCGGCATGCTCACCAAGGCGGTCGACGACGGTGACAGCTATGTGCTGAACGGCGCCAAGATGTGGATCACCAACGGCACCATCGCCGACGTCGCGATCGTCTGGGCCAAGCTCGACGGCGACATCCGCGGCTTCATCGTCGAGAAGGACGACCCGGGCTTCACCGCGCCGGAGATGCACGGCAAGCACTCCCTGAAGGCGAGCGTCACCAGCGAGCTGGTCTTCCAGGACTGCCGCATCCCCAAGGACCGCATCCTCCCCGATGTGCGCGGCCTGCGCGGCCCGTTCTCCTGCCTGAACAACGCCCGCTTCGGCATCTCCTGGGGTGCGCTGGGCGCGGCCATGGCCTGCTTCCACTCGGCCAAGGACTACTCCCTCTCCCGCATCCAGTTCGACAAGCCCATCGCCAGCTTCCAGCTCATCCAGAACAAGCTGGCCTTCATGCTGCGCGAGATCACCAAGGGCCAGCTCCTCGCCCTGCACCTCGGCCGCATGAAGGACGACGGCAGCCTCTTCGCCGAGCAGATCTCGCTCGCCAAGATGAACAACGTGGACATCGCCCTGCAGATCGCCCGCATGTCCCGTGACATCCACGGCGCCAACGGCGTACTCGACGAGTACCCGGTGATGCGGCACATGGCGAACCTCGAGAGCGTGTACACCTACGAGGGCACCCACGACATCCACAACCTGATCCTGGGCCGCTGGATCACCGGGATCCAGGCCTTCACCTGAGCCGATCCCTGATCACGACGATAAACGACCTCGGCAGACTCTGATGCCGAGGTCGTTTTGCGTTTGAAGCCGCTCGCTCTCCTCCTCCCGCTGTCGCTCGTCGGCTGCAAGAAGCCCGTGGACCTGACGCCGGAGGACGTGACAGGACCGCTCGCTGGCGAGCTCCTGGTCGCCAGCGGGGACGTGACCTTCGAGTCCGCGCTGGTGTGGGCGCGCGCGCCCTCGGACGCCTGGGTGCAGGTCGAGGTGATGAACCACGGCCGCGGCCTGCGCTGGCTGAGCGAGCCCATCCGGGTCGACGCGGACACCGACTTCGCCACCACCATCACCGTGGAGAACCTGCCGCCGCTGACCCGGCTGGACTACAACGTGGTCGCCGTGCCCGCCGGGGAGAACGAGGAGGCCCCGTGGGACTTCCACGCGGCCCCGCCCACGGGCTCCCTGACGGCCATCGGGCACTTCTCCACCGCCCCGCGTCCCAGCGACAGCAACGGCGTGTCCATGCTGATCGGCGGCGACCTGGGCGGCCAGGGCTGGTGCCGCCCCCCGGAGGAGGGCTACCGGATCTTCAAGGCGATGTCCGCGCTGCAGCCGGATCTGTTCGTGGCCAACGGCGACATGATCTACGCCGACGGGGAGTGCCCCGATGTCGCCCCGGACGGGCGGGACAATGTCCGCGGTGAGTTCCTCTCCGTCACCGACGATCGCGTCGACTGGACCGACGCGGCGATGACCCGCGAGGCGATCTTCGCCCACTGGCGCTACAACCGCTCCGACAAGCACCACCAGCGCTTCCTCGCCGAGACCCCGATGATCGCCCAGTGGGATGATCACGAGGTCCTGAACGACTTCGGCGCGCCCTGGGACGGCCACCCGGCGCACCGCAAGCGCGAGGGCTACCCCACCCTGGTGGACGCGGGCCGGGACGCCTTCTTCGCCTGGAACCCGCTGCCCCGCGACGCCGAGAACCCCGACCGCATCTACCGCAGCCTGCGCTGGGGCCGCCACGCCGAGCTGTTCGTGGTCGACGCCCGCTCCTACCGGGACAAGAACAACGCCGCGGCGGGCGCCAGCCGCGCACTGCTGGGCCCCGAGCAGCGGGAGTGGCTCGTGAGCGCCGTCAAGGCGTCGACCGCGACCTGGAAGGTCGTGAGCGTGGACGTGCCCATCTCCATCCCCACGGGCGCCAAGTCCTGGCGCCACGGCCGCGACGGCTGGGCCAACGGTCTGGGCGCCGACCCGCCCGAGGGCCGCGGCGACCGCTCCGCGCAGACAGGCTTCGAGTCCGAGCTCGCCGCCATCCTCGCGACCTTCGACCGGGCGGATCTGGAGGGGGTGGTCTTCGTCACCACCGACGTGCACTACGCCCAGACCCTCCGCTACCAGGTGGACGCGGACGGCGACGGCGACGATCTCATCTTCCACGAGTTCGTGGTGGGACCGCTCCGGGCATGGCACGGGGAGCCCGCGCCGCTGGACCCCACCTTCGGGCCCACCTCGCTGTTCGCCGAGGGGGGCTTCAACACCTTCGGCCGCCTGAAGATCACGCCCACCCCGAGCGGCCGCAGCGCGACGCTGCGCTACGAGCTGTTCGATGACTACGGCCGCCTGCGCCCGGGCTCGGAGCTGGAGCTGCCCGCCCCTTAGGAATGGCACCCGGCGCAGAGCAGCAGCCACTCGGCGATGTCGTCGGGCCGGCCGGCGTCGGGGCCCTCGGTGGCGATCAGCGCGAAGCGCTCGGACAGCGCCTGGACCTCCTCACCGGCCTCCCCCTCCAGCCCGCGCGGGAAGCGGGCCAGGCCCGCGAGGTAGACCCCGCGATCGGCCGAGATGTAGCCCATCCACACAGCCTCCGCGCCGGCTGCGTGGGCCGCGAGCCCCGCGAGCCCCGCAGGGGTGTTCGACGGCGGCGAGACCTTCAGGGGGCTGCCCGCGGCGGCGTGGCAGTCCCGACAGGCCCGGCCCATGACCGCGACCGCGTAGGCCGCGTCCTCCAGATCGGCGGCGGCCACCGCGAAGCCCACGGCGCCGTGCAGACGATCCGCGTGCTCCGAGAGCGCCGGGTCGACGACCTCCGCGCCGCCCTCGAGCTGACGTGACAGATCCTTGACCGCGCCCAGATCGCCGACCCTGACGGCCTCGACGACGCCGGTCATCACTGCGTAGTGGCCGATGTCTTCGGGCTGGAGGTTCGCGTCCGTGGGGGCGGGGGCGCAGCGACAGGCGAGGAGCAGGAGAGCAGGAATCATCGCGTTCACTTAGCCTGAACTCATGGCCGACAGGACACAACGACGATCACTGCTGCTCAGGCTGGCGGTGCGTCTGCTGGCCAGGGACCGGGGTGAGGTGCGGGCGCTGTCGGATCTGATGAAGCTGCGGGGGCCCCTGCAGTTCGTCGGCATCTTCGCGTTCACCATCATCGCCCCGGGCATCATCCTCGCCTACTTCGGCTGGGCCTCGATCCGCAGCGAGGAGCTGTCGGTGCGCGCCGAGGCGCTGACCAACGCCGACGCCACAGCCGACGTGCTGGCGGCCCAGGTAGAGGGCCTCTTCACCACCTTCGAGGGCTCGGTGCGGGGGCGCCTGGAGCGCGGTCAGTCCCCCATGGAGCGCCTGCCGGAGCTGTCGCCGGCGCTGCTGGTCGCCTTCCGCCTCGACGGGGCCGGCAACCTCGCCGCGCCCTTCGCGCCGCCGGTGACGCGGCCCATTATGGATCAGAGCTTCTTCCTCGCCTCTCCCTGGCGGGACGCCGAGCTCGCCGAGCAGTCCGGCGGCGATCCGGCCCGGGCCGCGGGCCTCTACGCCGAGGCCGCCGATCAGGCGCGGGGGATCACCGCGCTGGGTCAGGCCGCCTTCGCCCGGGGCCGCGCGCTGATGAAGGCCGGCGAGACCGACGAGGCGAAGGCGGTGTTCGCCGACGTGGTCGCCAACTTCGGCTCGGTGCGGGACGTGCACGGCTTCCGGCTGGGGGATCTGGCCCGGCTCAAGCGCGGGGAGATCCTCCTGGGCGAGGAGCCCACCATCGGCTCCGCGGCGCTGCAGGATCTGGTGAACGAGATCCTCTCCACCCGCCTCTGGGTCATCGGGGACCGGGCCGAGTGGGCACCGGCCAACCGGGCGCTGGAGCTGCTGGAGGACGTCGCCCCCAAGGACTGGCTCGCCAGCACCCGCGGCCGGCTGGAGGAGAAGTCTTCGCAGGCGTTCTGGGCCGAGCAGCTCGTGGACGACCTGAGCACGCTGACGCCGGGCGGCGCCTCCATAGGCGTCTCCCCAGGTGACTTCAGCTACCGGCGCCTGGGCGACACCCTCTGGGCCTCCGCCTGGTGGGGCAACGACTTCTACACCTTCGCGCTGGACATCGACGCCCTGATGACCCGCCTGGACAAGTTCGTCGAGCAGGCGGAGTCCAGCGAGACCACTCTGCGCGTCACCCTGCTGACCGCCCAGGATGTGCCGCCAGCCGACGCCCTGAGCCGGCGCAACCTCTCGCCCTGGCTCACAGGCTGGTCGCTGGCGGTGGCCCCCCGAGACGCCGACGCGCTGGCCGCCCTCCAGGATCGCAAGCGCACCCAGCGCCTCGCCGTCATCGGCCTCTCGGTGTTCATGATCACCACCGGCGCCTTCCTGGCGTCCTGGCTCGTGAGCCGGGAGCTCGACGTGGCCCGGATGAAGGCCGACTTCGCGGCCAACGTGTCCCACGAGCTCCGCAGCCCCATCACGCAGATCCGGCTGAAGGGCGAGAGCCTGATGCTGGGGCTGGTCTTCGACGATGAGGGTCGCGCCCAACACTACGAGGCCATCGTCCGCGAGTCCGAGCGCCTCTCGCGGCTGGTGGACAACGTCCTGGACTTCGCCGCCATCGAGCGCGGCGCCAAGAAATACACCTTCCGCCCCGTGGACATCGGCGAGACCGTGCAGTCCGCCGTCGACGCCGCCCGCTACTCCATGGAGGCCCGGGATCTGACCATCGACCTCGAGCTCTCCGACGACCTGCCCGTGGTCTTCCACGATCCCGAGGCCGTCAGCCAGGTGCTCCACAACCTCATCTCCAACGCCGCCAAGTACGGCAAGGAGGGAGGCTGGATCGGTGTCGCCGGGTCCATGTCGACCGACGGCGTCGAGATCCACATCTCCGATCGGGGCATCGGCATCTCCGAAGAGGATCTGCCCAGGATCTTCGAGGAGTACTACCGCTCGTCCGATCCTCAGGCCCGCCGCCGCAAGGGCACGGGCATCGGCCTCACGATCGTCCGGTACATCATGGAGGCGCACGGCGGCCGGGTGGATGTTCAGTCCCAGGTCGGCCAGGGAACCACCTTCACGCTACACTTCACGCTCAAGCCGCCCGAGCAGCCCGGTCTCTGACCGGCGCTCCGGCGCTCCATTTATTCCGCTGAACTCGAGGATCCCATGGCGAGACTGCTGCTGGTCGAAGACGAAGCCGAGGTGCTGGACGTCGTTCGCAACTTCTTTCTGAGGGAGGGCTACGACGTCTACGGCGCCCGCTCCGGTGAGGAAGCGCTGAAGCTCGCCGGGCGCTTCCCGCCGGACGTGGCCATCCTCGACGTCATGCTCCACGAGGGCCCGGGCGGCCCCGACGGCATGGACGGCTTCGAGGTGCTCCACGCGCTGCGCAACCAGCGCAAGTTCAAGGGCCCCGCCATCTTCCTCACCGCCCGCACCGCCGAGGCGGACAAGCTGATGGGCTTCGAGCTGGGCGCGGATGACTACGTCACCAAGCCCTTCTCCCTCCTGGAGCTGCACGCCCGTGTGAAGGCCGCGCTGAAGCGCACCGGCGGCTCCCGCTCCGTCTTCCGCTTCGGCGAGGTCGAGGTGGACCTCGACAACTACGTCATCCGCAAGGACGACACCGAGGAGCGCCTCTCCAACCGCGAGCAGGAGCTGCTGCGCTACCTGATCGAGAACCGCGGCAAGGTGCTGCCCCGGGAGACCCTGCTGACGACCATCTGGGAGTACAACCCCAACGTCACCACCCGCACGGTGGACACCCACATCCTGAACGTGCGCAAGAAGCTCGGCGACAACGCCCAGAACCCCCGCTTCATCGAGACCCTGCACGGGGTCGGCTACAAGTTCATCGCCGAGGAGGGCTGACCCGGTGCTCCTCGCCGCCTCGCTGACCGTCCTGACAGGACTGCTCACCCAGCCCGCGCTCGCCCAGGACATCCGCGCCTGGCAGGGCATGCAGGAGGGCATGCTGATCGAGGCCGCCGACGGCAACCTCCAGGGCGCCGTGTCCTGGTACGAGGGGCTCGTGGACGGCGCGGCGCAGGACGACCCGGCGGTCAGCGAGATCTACTACTGGCTGGGGCGGGCCCGATATGTCCAGGGCGAGGCCGAGGGCGCCCGCAAGGCGCTGAAGCTCGCCGAGGAAGACCCCGACAACGCCGACAGAGCCCGGGCGCTGCGGGCGCAGATCGACGGCCTGGATCTCCAGGTCCGCTCGCTGCCGGTCACCCACACCTTCGACACCGGCACGAGCCACTGGGTGCACTCCTGGCAGTACCAGGGCCGAGGCGCCATCGACATCGGCCGCCCCACGCCGGAGGACGACCCGGCCATGGCCTGGGCCACGGCGGTCGCGGAGCTGCAGGACGATCGCATCCAGATGAGCTTCGCCCCCGGCGAGACGCCGCGGACCTTCACGCTGCAGCTCCGCAGCCGGGTGTTCCCCGCCTGGGTGCTGCTGGGCGCCGAGGATGATCGCGGCAACTACTACCGCATGTCCACGGCGGTGGAGGTCTCCACCGACGGCTGGGTCACGGTGACCGCGCGGCCGAAGGACTTCCAGCCAGAGGACGCGGGCTGGGGCGCCGGGGATCCCTGGCCGCAGACCGTGCGCACGCTGTACCTGTTCGACGTGACGGCGCGGCTCAGCTCGGACCGGGGGCCGAATACCATCTACGTGGACGACGTCACGGTTCGCTGATGAAGATCCAATGAAGATCCAATGAAGATCCAATGAAAATCATTGTCCAGAAGTACGGGGGCAGCTCCGTCTCCACGGTCGAGAAGCTGCGGCAGGTCGCCGAGCGCGTGGCCGCGACCCACCGCGACGGCTACCGCGTGGTCGTCGCGGTCTCCGCGATGGGGAACACCACCAGCGAGCTGCTGAGCCTCGCCAACAAGGTCTCCCCGGCCCCACGTCGCCGGGAGCTGGACATGCTCCTGAGCGTCGGCGAGCGCATCGCCATGACGCTGCTGGCCATGGCGGTCAACGACCTCGGCGTGCCCGCGGCCTCCTTCACCGGCAGCCAGTCCGGCATCATCACCGACGAGTCCCACTCCGCCGCGCAGGTCGTCGCCGTCCGCCCCCACCGCATCCGGGCCGCCCTCGACGCGGGCAAGGTCGCCATCGTCGCCGGCTACCAGGGCGTGAGCCGCGACAAGGAGGTGACCACCCTCGGCCGCGGCGGCACCGACACCACGGCCATCGCGCTCGCCGGGGCGCTGGGCGCCGAGTGGTGTGAGATCTGCTCGGACGTGGACGGGGTGTACACAGCGGATCCCCGGGTGGTGCCCGAGGCGACGCGGCTCGAGCGCATGAGCCTCGATGAGATCCTGGCGCTGGCGCGCGGGGGCGCCAGGGTGCTGGCCGCCGACGCGGTCGCCTACGCCCACGCCAACGGCATCGAGCTGGTCCTCTCCAAGACCGACGGCAGAGCCCACGGCACCCGCATCCAGGTGGCCCCGCTCCCCCCGCGGGTGACGGCCATCGCCGCGGACGATCAGCTGGAGTGGTTCGCCCTGGAGAGCCCGGAGGCGGCCCCGGCGCTGCTCACCGCGCTGGCGACGGCCGGGGCGCCGCTGCGCGGCGCGGACGCCACGGGCGCGCTGGTGAGCTTGCGGGACTGGCCGGATCGCGCGGCGTTTGCGATGCCGGCGGGCGCGCACTCGACCGGTCGGGTGGCGGCGCTGTCCGCGGCTTGCAGCGGGCTCGCCGGCGGCGCGGCGCTGGCCGCGGCCGGACTGACCGCCCTGGACGCCGCGGGGGTGCCGTTCAGCGGCTTCACCACCGCGCTGGATCTGCTGACGTGGCGGGTCTCGCCGGGGCACTCAGCGGCCGGTCAGCGGGCCCTGCACGCCGCGCTCATCCCCCCAGCAGGTTGATGAATGCTGACGTCAGAGCTGTGACATCGCGCCTCGCGTGCCGATGAGCGCTTGGCGAACCCCGCCTCTGACGGTATTTATAATGCCCGCCCGACCTGAGAGACCTGGGATGCTCAAACACTTCCTGAACCCCCCGAACTGGTTCACCTCAGCGAGTATCTTCTGTGGCTTCTACGCCACCGTCCTCGCCGCTGGAAACACCGGGGGAGATCCGTCCGTCTTCTACAAGGCCGGCCTGATGATCTTCTTCGCGGGCGTCTTCGACATGCTCGACGGCCGGGTCGCTCGAATCACGGGCCGGGGCTCGGACTTCGGCATCCAGCTCGACAGCCTCGCGGATGTGCTGTCCTTCGGCGTGGCGCCGGCGGTGCTCGCCTGGTCCTGGGGCCTCCAGCCGCTGGGCAAGCCCGGCCTGCTGTTCGCCTTCTTCTTCGTCCTCTGCGGCACCTTCCGCCTCGCCCGCTTCAACACGGCCGAGGCGTCGACGGACGCCAAGCTGGACTACTCCAGGGGCCTGACCATCACCATGGCCGGCGGCACGCTGGCCAGCATGGTGATGGTGCACGCCGCCATGGGCAAGACCTTCGTGGCCCACCCCAGCAACGTGATGCTGGTGATGCTGGCCCTGAGCCTGCTGATGGTCTCCGAGGTCCCCTACCACGCCCTGAAGGCCTTCCGGCTGAAGCGGCTGACCATCATCGCCCTGGCCCTGTTCTTCGGCGTCAGCGTGACCATCTCGATCATCTACAAGAACATCGCCTACCTGCTGTTCATCGTGGGCACGGTGCACGTCATGTCCGGGCCCTTGTGGGCCGCGATGACCCTGCGCAAGCGCCGCGCCGCCAGCCACGGCCTCACCATCGAGATCGACGACGACGACGAGTAGGCTCGCGCCGCCGTCCCCGTCGACTCAGTCCCGCAGCTCGTCGGTGTAGATCTGCACCGCGAGCTTCGCGGCCTCATTGTCCGGCTCCAGCTTCAGGGCGCCGTCCGCGGCGATGAGCGCCTTGGCCCAGGCCTCCTGCTCGGCGTAGATCTCCGAGAGCGCCAGCCGCTGCTCGGCGGTGGTGACGGCGAACAGGGGCACGATGCTCTCGGTGAGCAGCGTCTCCAGGTTGGCCGTGCCGGTCCAGTCGTAGATGTGCTTGGGGGCGCCGTACTCGACGAGCATGTTGTCGTCGGTGTTGCGCTCGTTGTCACCAGCGAACTCCAGCACCGCGTCCCGGTCCATCTGCAGGCGGCTGATGAGCGTCAGCCCGTCCGGGATGTCGATCTGAGCCAGCTCCGCGGCGACCTCGGGGCGCTCGGCGAGGCGGGCGTTCAGGTTGTCCACGGTCAGGTCCAGCGGGTGCTCGCTGGCCACCATCACCACGTCCGCGTCCTCGATGGTCGAGAACAGGTAGGTGTACGCGTAGGTGTCGGCGAAGGTGCCGAGCAGGGAGCGCAGGTCGTCGTTGCCCATGCCGTAGAGCTGGATCCACTGGCCCCAGACCCCGCCGGGGGTGAGGCGGGTCTTGCCCATCTCCCAGAACTCCCGGGTGAACAGGTTGGAGACGCCTGAGATCCAGGGGTTCGAGGGCTCGCAGACGATGACGTCCCAGGCCTCCTCGCCGGCGAGCAGCAGGTGGTTGCGGCCGTCGTTGGCGTACATCTCCACCCGGGGATCTTCCAGCGGGCGGTGGTTGTAGTCATCGAAGAAGTGGCTCGCCTCGATGATCGCGGGCTCCAGCTCGACCACCTGGATCGTCTCGAAGTCCTCATGGAGGATGAGCGCCCCGAGGGTGATGCCGCTCGCGAGCCCGATGACCACGCCCTCCTTGGGGTCGTCCGCCAGCAGGGCCGGGAGGTGGGTCACCAGCACCTGTGTGGGCATGTCGACCGTGGTGGAGGCGTCGATCTTGCCGTTGTTGGCGAGCCAGATGTTGCCGCTGCCCTTGGACTGCGCCACCGTCACGACCGTCGACATCCCCTCCTCGTAGAAGAGCATGTCGAAGTCCTTCTTGGTGAAGTCCAGGATGCCCTCGCGGCTGTGGTCGTCGAAGTCCGCCACGTACTTGTACATGGCGGAGGTCATCAGCATGGGATCCCACGGCGGGGGCGCCAGGAACACCAGCCCGCCGACGCCGGCCATGGCCACGCCGCCGCCCAGCGCCCGGGGGGCCAGGGCGCGGCCGGCGGCGGAGGCCGCGGCGACGCCGATGACCAGCGCGGCCAGCAGGTTCACGCCCGCGGCGGTGAGGACCGTGCCCACCACGTTCAGGTAGGGCAGGAAGACGAAGCCGCCGAAGGCCGCGCCGGCGATGGCGCCGAGGGTGTTGGCGCCGTAGACCTGCCCCACGTGGCGGCCGAGCCCCTCCTCCTCGGCGCCGATGGCGGCGCGCACCAGGAAGGGGAAGGTCGCGCCCATCAGCAGGGCCGGCGGGGTCATGATCAGCGCGGCCAGAGCGATCTTGATGCTGAAGAAGGTGCCGACCGCCGCCTCCGTCATGTCGAAGAGCGTCACGTACAGGAAGGGCAGCTCCTGGTAGGCGTACATCATGGCGTAGGACACGCTGGCCACGCCCACCTGGAGCATCATCAGCCCCCGCAGGGGCCCCGCCGGGCCGAAGCGCTTCATGGCCCAGTCCGCGGGCCGACCGCCCATGGTTCCACCGAGGGCGATGCCGATCAGGAAGGCCAGCAGCATGGTGGAGAAGGCGTAGGTGCTCGCGCCGAGGATGAGCGTCATCAGGCGGAACCAGGCCACCTCGTAGACCAGCCCCGAGAAGCCCGCCAGCGCCGCGCAGACGAGCACCGCCCGCCGAGCCAGGGTCCACGGCACCGCGGGCACCTCCACGTCCTGCTGGACGACCACGTCCTCCTCGCCCTCGCCGTGGGAGCGGGACAGGGCGAGGGCCGCCGCGCCCAGCAGCCCGTTGGCGCTGGCGGCGACGATGGTGGTGAGCGACAGGCCCAGCGCGGGCAGCATCCAGAAGCCGGCGATGCCGATACCGACGACCGCGCCGAAGGTGTTGACGCCGTAGAGCATGCCGACCCGATCGCCCGCGCTGCCGAGGCGCGTCGTGACGAAGCGGGCCAGCAGCGGCAGCGTCGCGCCCATGCAGGTCGTGGGTGCCAGCAGCAGCAGCCCCACCAGGAAGAACTGGAAGATGCCGTAGACCAGCGGCGAGGGGTCCAGCGCGTGGTGGAAGCCCAGGTAGAGCGGGGTCACCAGCTTGAGCAGCAGCGGGAAGGCCAGGGAGTAGCCGCCGATGAACAGCTCCAGCAGGCCGTAGGCGCGCAGCGGTCGGCGGATGTCGTCGGCGTGCCGGGCCATCCAGAAGCCGCCCATGGCGAGCCCGGCCATGAACGCCGAGAGCACCGTGGCGATGGCGAACTGCGAGGTGCCGAAGACCAGGTGGAGCGTGCGGCCCCAGATGGTCTGGTAGACCAGCGCGGTCGCCCCCGACAGGAAGAACAGCGGGATGAGCATCCGCACCGCGCTCTCCCGCCGAAAGGCGGCGATCATCTCGTCCATTTGAGTCCCGTCTTACGTGAGGCGGGCTCTCTTAATGGATTGGGCTACAGCGGGCCCGGGGGCGCGGCCGCCTTACTCGGGGCCGTTGGAGTAGACCGTGCCGGCGCCATCGGCGAAGCGCTTCATGGCCTGGATGAAGCCGCTGTCACCGCCGGCGAACAGATAGCCCGCGCTGACGATGGCGACAGTGAGCACGGAGATGACCAGCATGGTCTCCACCGAGGACTGGCCGCGCTCGTCGCGGAGAAAAGCTCGAAGCTGTATGCGCGCGTGCGCCTCAAGGATCGTCAGCATCACTTGCCCTCCACGACGCCGGCGCTCGTGATCTCAGATGTGTTCTGCTGCATCGCCTCGAAGCCGGACTGGAAGCCCGACACGAAGTACTGCGCGGTCGCGTACATGGCTATCGCGATCACGGAGATGACAAGTGCATACTCAACGGTGCTCTGACCCCGCGAAAAGCGGAGCCTGAGGCTCTTCATGCTGGTGTTGCGCATGAGCCCTCCGTCGGTGCCAGAGTTAGACTACCATCCCCCCCAGCAGTGGTCTACCTGGATGTACCCCCACAAGAAACTCGACTGGCTGATCAGCCGCCTTGAGCAGCAGGTCGAGTCGAACCCCGACGACACCAGGTTGCTCCACGATCTGTCTCGTGCCTGCCTCTCGAGCGGGCTCTACCACGGCGGCGGCGAGGGCATGTGCAGCAAGGCGCTGGGCCACGCCCGGCGCGCGCTGAATCTGGAGCCGGGGCATGTGGACGCGCTCGTCGTCGCCGGCAGCGCGCTCGTGGGCATGGGCCGCACCGACGGCGCCCTGAAGTACCTGGACGAGGCCCGGCGGGTCGAGCCGGAGCGGGCGGATCTGCACATCGCCTACGGGGCCCTCTGGCGCTCTCGCAGCGATCGGCACCGGGCCCTCGGGCACCTGGAGACCGCCTGCAGGCTGGCCCCCGAGGCCTGGGAGACCCACCTCTACCTGGGGCGGGTGCTCACTGAGCGCGCTCGGGAGGTCGTCCCCAACCAGCGCCTCATCGAGCGGGCCCAGTACCACCTCGTACAGGCCCTGAAGATCGGCCCCTCCAACGATCTGACCGCCCCGCTGCTGCGGGACATCGGCACCAGCTGCCTCCAGACCGGCCGCTACCGCGAGGCCGAGCGCTTCTTCCTGCGCCTGCGTGAGCACGAGAAGTACCGGGCGACCGCCCGCTTCCACCTCGGCCTCGTCGCGTATCACCTCGGCAAGTACAAGAACGCCATCCAGCACTACCGCCAGTACCTCTCGGATCACCCACAGGATCCGCGGGTGCACACGCGCATGGGCATGGCCTACCTGCAGCTGGGCGAGCACCACCGGGCGCGAGACTGCTGCGAGCGGGCCATGAACCTGCGCCCCGACGACGTGCAGTCCCGCTACACCCTCGGCTGCGCCTACCTGGAGGAGGGCTCGGTCGCCGAGGCCAACCGGGTCTTCAAGGTGCTGCTGAAGGACCACCCGGAGCACATGCCCTCCTACCTGGAGATGGCCCGCATCCGCCGGGCCGCCCGGGACGTGATGTGGCTCATGCAGGCGCTGATGGCCGAGGCCGCCCACTACGACCGCCTGCCCCCGGCGGTGGGGCCCAACGCCCCCCGGCGGCTGACCCGGCGGCGCATCGCGGTGCTGCTGGATGAGCTGCGCGGCGTCGGGGCGTCGTCGCTGCCGGCGATGCTCAAGGCCATCGGCCTCGTCCAGGACGACGGCGTGCGCTTCCAGATCTGGGAGGCCGCCTGCGCCCTCTCAACCCACGCCATCGCCGACGACGTCGCCAGCCGCCTGCGCGAACCCGGCACCCAGTTCAGCGTCTCCCTCGGCCGTCAGGCCGTGGCCGCCGCCACCACCATCCCCGAGCCCGTCCTGTCCCGGGGGCTCGCCGTGGAGGAGGACGACCTGAAGCGCGCGGCCACCGAGCGCTACGAGCCCACCAACGACGTCACCCGACACCGCTACAACCTCGCCCGCGAGCGGGATCAGGCCCGTGCCTACCAGTCCCTGCTGCTCATCGCCGTCGCCGCCCGCCGCTCTCGCTCGGGGCGGCGCTTCCTCGAGCGCTGGGCCGGCGCCGCCGACCCCGAGCTCGCGGTGGCCGCCCAGGCGGGCATGGCGACCTACGGCGCCCCCGAGGCCATCGAGGCGCTGCGCTCCCGCGCCACCGCCCGCGGCGCCGGCGCCCGCGTCGAGGCCCTCCTTCAGCACGTCGTCCCCCCGGCGGCCCGCAAGCCCCCACGCCCCGTCTCGGATCACGAGGACGTGCACTGCTCGACCTGCGGCCGCACCGCCAAGGAAGCCGAGCACCTGATGGTGGGCTCCGACGCCGTCATCTGTGAGCACTGCGTCGTGGTCGTGGGCCAGCGCCGCCGCGACCTGCGCGCCGCCGACGACGCCCACTGCGACTTCTGCGGCAAGACCCACCTCGAAGCCCGCGGCCTCTACCACTACAGCGGCGTCGACATCTGCTCGGACTGCCTGGAGCTCTCGCTCGGTGTGGTCGAGCGCGAAGCCATCGAGCAGTTCCTGGCCGACTGGTAGCTTCCGCTGAGCGGCGAGCGGGTCGACCGCACGCCGCGAGCACGCCGCGCCCCCCGCTAATTCGTCGACGGGCAGCGCGCGCGCGGCAGGTAGGTCTCGTAGTCGAAGTCCGGTGAGTTCGCCTCGTCGTGGCAGACCAGGCAGGTCGCCTCGGTCACCGGACGCGGCCCGCTGGTGCCGCCGGGGTGCTCGGAGAGGGGGCCGTGGCAGGCCTCACACTGCACGCCCTTGAAGCGCGCCATCTCGGTGGGGCTCTCCAGATCGGCGAAGCCTCCGATCTCCCCGAAGCCCGTGGTGTGGCAGCTGACGCACTCGGGGTTCTTCTGGCTCTCGCGGGCCGTCAGGGAGTCCAGCGCGTTGACGTGGGCCGTGTAGGTCCAGTAGGCCACCTGCGGGGCGTGGCAGCCCGTGCAGGCGGCGGCGGTGACGTAGCGGGGTCCGGCCGGCGGTGTGCTGGCGACGACCTCGCGGGCACGATCGATCTGCACCCCCCGGAAGGCGTCCAGCGCGGCGGTGACGGCGGCCTCATCATCGAACTCCCGCCCCAGCGGGTTGTCCTGAATCGACAGCAGGTTCCGCCCCTGCGCCAGCGCGGCGAGCTCCGCCTCCAGCGCGATAAACCGCGCGGCGGTGGCGGCCCGGGCGGGGCTGTCTTCGGCCATCACGCGGAGCTGCAGCCGGGTGCGCTCCAGCTCCCGGAGGCTGGCGCTGGAGGACTCGTCCAGCGAGAGCGGATACCCGCCCTCCGCGCCGAGGAGTACGTCCAGGACGGTGACGTAGCGCCCTCGATCCGGCGTCTCGATGATGGGGGCGCCGTCGGTCTTCTTGGGGGGATCGTAGCGGCCGGCGCGGGTGGAGAGCAGGGCGGCCAGCCCGGAGACCTCATCCGCGACCCGCTGAGCGTCCGCGGGGAGCAGGTTGCTGAGCGCCACCACCAGATCCAGCTCCTCGGGCAGCGAGGCCACGGCGGCGCGCGCGGCCTCCACGGGGTCCAGCATCTTCACCTTGTCGCGGGCCTTGGGATCCGAGGGCTTCGCCGAGAGCCCGATCACACCCAGCCGGCGGCCGTCGCGCTCCAGCACGACCGACGCCGGGAGCAGCGGCTCATTGGTGATCGGGTCCAGCCAGGTCGCCGAGACCGACTTGAAGTTCGCGGTCGCGAGGCGGGCCCGCCAGTCGTCCCCGAGGGCCAGGAGGTCGGAGGGGCCGGGGGTGAAGGCGTCCACGCCGACCTCGTCCATCAGGCCGAGGATCAGCGAGGCCCGATCGTTCACGTCGTCCCGGCTGTTGGTGCTCAGGCCCTTGACCAGCGCCTCACCAGCGTCGAGGTGGAAGAAGGGGGCCACGCCGCCGCGGAGCTGATCGAGGTAGTTCTGGCGCCGGACGAAGCCGCCGTAGGGCACCGTGGGGCAGCCGCAGGGCTCCAGCTCTCCCCGGATCTCCCCGACCATCGCGATCCGCATCGACCGCTGCGGCTGCGCCGCGCCGGCCGCTGCCTCTTTTTCGTCCAGACGCGGCGGCAGCGGCGGCAGCCCCGAATCCCGATCGGACTTGAAGCCGCGACAGCCCGACAGGACGAGCAACGCCACGAACACCGAAAACACTCCGAGACGCCGCACACATCGCTCCATCAGGGACCGCGAGGATAGCCCAACACGTCCGCTCTGTGAGACACCTTTGCTCACAAGCGGAGTACCATTCGAGCGCTGACGGAGACCACCCCATGTCCCCTGCCCTCCTGCTCGCCCTCGTGGCCCTGAACACCGACGCCAGCGCTGAGCCCGACTTCGAGTATCAGGAGTCCGGCGTCGCCGACCACACCCCCATGGGGCTCGGCCTCGGGGCTGTGATCGGCGCCCCCACCGGCTTCACCGGCGCGTGGCGCGCGGGGCGCAGCGCGATCGACGGCGCCGTCGCCTGGGACATCCCCAACAGCCTCCTGCACCTCCACGGGGACTACCTCTTCACGGTCTACACCCTGAACGACCCGCTGCTCCCAGAGGTGGAGTTCCCCTTCTACATGGGGGTCGGCGCGCGCATCCTGCTGGGGGCGGATCAGAAGAGCATCCTGGGGGTGCGCATCCCCCTCGGCGCCTCGGTCGTGCCCAAGGAGCTGAGCCTGCCGCTGGAGGCCTTCCTGGAGGTCGCGCCGGTCATCGGGCTGTACCCGAGCACCGGCGTCAACCTGGACGCGCTGATCGGCGTCCGCGTCTATCCCTTCAACCAGGGCTGATCCCACGCCTGCTCCGGATTACGTGGCCTCCCCTCGAGACCATGGTGATCTGAATGAGCTGGATGATGTGGCGGTTGTTGAAGTTCGTGGGGGTGAGCCTCCTGGCCGCGGGGCTCGCCGGCGCCGCCTTCGGTGAGGGTCGACGGCGCCAGCAGGCCGCTCAGTGGCTGGCCTCCGCCGGGCTGATACTGACCTGGATCCCCGGCTACGGGATGATGAAGCTCACCGATCGCAGCATGGCGGAGCCCTGGATCGCCGCGGCGGTGCTCGCCAGCATGGTGACGGTGCACGGCGCGCTGGCCCTGTCTCGCAAGGGCAGCCTGCTGGCCGGTCTGGCCGGCTCGGCGGGGTTCCTCGGCGCCATGTGGCTGATGGTCTTCCGACCGACCGGCGGCGTCGCCTGGGCCGGAGCGCTCATCCCCATGGCGCTGGCGTCGGCCGCGCTGTTCTCCAGTGAAGACGGCGAGGCCGACGCGGACAGCGCGATCCGCTGGTTCCGCTGGGTGGGCCGCGCCGAGGGCCTCTCGCTCATCTTCCTCTTCGGCGTCTACATGCCGCTCAAGTACGCGGCGGACATCGTCATCGACGGCGGTCAGGGCTGGGTCGGCTGGGTGCACGGCGTGCTCTTCCTGCTCTACCTGCTGGCGCTCTGGCACACCGGGCGTATGGCGAAGTGGAGCTGGGGGCGCATGATCGCTGGCGCCGTCGCGGCCAACCTCCCCCTGGGCACCTTCCTCTTCGAGAGGAAGATCGAGGAATAAAAAGAGCCCCCGCGCCGAAGCGCGGGGGCCCTGGTTGAGTGTGGGCCGAAGCCCTGCTCTCAGTGGCTGTGACCGTCGTCGTCATCCGCCTCGTCAGCGATCATCGCCTCCGTGGTGAGGAGGAGGGCGGCGACGCTGGCAGCGTTCTGGAGCGCGGAGCGGGCGACCTTGGTGGGGTCGATGACGCCCGCGGCGATCAGATCCTCGTAGGTGTCGGTGCGGGCGTTGTAGCCGTAGCTGCCCTCACCGTTGCGCACCTTCTCCAGGACGATGGCGGGCTCGCCACCGGCGTTGGCGACGATCTGGCGCAGGGGCGCCTCGATGGCCTTGCGCACGATGTTCAGGCCGAAGACCTGCTCGTCGTTGACGGTCAGGGTGTCCAGCACCTTGCCGGCGCGGATGAGGGCCACGCCGCCGCCGGGGAGGATGCCCTCCTCAACAGCCGCCTTGGTCGCGTGCAGGGCGTCCTCCACGCGGGCCTTCTTCTCCTTCATCTCGATCTCGGTCGCGGCGCCGACCTTGATCACCGCGACGCCGCCGGACAGCTTGGCCTGGCGCTCCTGGAGCTTCTCCTTGTCGTAGTCGCTCGTGGTGTTGGCGATCTGGCTGCGGATCTGCCCGATGCGACCCTCGATGGCCTCGGAGGAGCCGGCGCCGTCGATGATGGTCGTGTTGTCCTTGGTGATGACAACGCGCTTGGCGGTGCCGAGCTGGTCGAGCGTCAGGCCGTCCAGCTTGATGCCCAGCTCCTCAGCGATGAGCTGGCCGCCGGTCAGGGTGGCGAGGTCGCCCAGCATCTGCTTCCGGCGGTCGCCGAAGCCGGGGGCCTTCACCGCCGCGACGTTCAGGGTGCCGCGCAGCTTGTTGACCACCAGGGTCGCCAGGGCCTCTCCCTCGATGTCCTCAGCGATGAGGAGGATGGGGCGACCAGACTGGTGCACCTTCTCCAGGAGCTTCAGCAGGTCGCGCATCGAGGAGATCTTCTTCTCGTGCAGGAGGATGTAGGGCTCCTCGAGGCTGACCTCCATGCGCTCGTTGTCGGTCACGAAGTACGGCGACAGGTAGCCGCGGTCGAACTGCATGCCGTCGACGGTCGTGAGGTCAGTGTCGAGGCTCTTGTTCTCCTCGACGGTGATGACGCCTTCCTTGCCGACCTTGTCCATCGCCTTGGCGATGATGTTGCCGATCTCGGTGTCGCCGTTGGCGGACACGGTGCCGACCTGGGCGATCTCGTTGGAGTCGGAGATGGGGCGGGAGAGGTTCGCCAGCTCGTCGACAATGGCGATGACGGCCTTGTCGATGCCGCGCTTCAGCTCCATGGGGTTGTGACCAGCGGCGACCAGCTTGGAGCCGGTGCGGAAGATGGCCTGGGCGAGGACGGTGGCGGTGGTGGTGCCGTCACCGGCGATGTCGGAGGTCTTGGAGGCGACCTCCTTCACCATCTGGGCGCCCATGTTCTCGAACTTGTTCTCAAGCTCGATCTCCTTGGCGACCGTGACGCCGTCCTTGGTGACCACGGGGGCCCCCCAGGACTTCTCGATCACCACGTTGCGGCCCTTGGGACCGAGGGTGACCTTCACAGCGTCGGCGAGCTGGTCGACTCCGCTGAGCATCTGGTTGCGAGCTTCGACATCGAACAGGATCTGCTTCGCGCTCATGGCTGAATTCTCCTGGTATACTGAGGGTAGTGTTTTTAGTCTGTTGGAAGAGCGATCTAGTCGATCACGCCGAGGATGTCGTCCTCACGCATGATGAGACGGTCCTCACTGTCGACCTTGATCTCGGTTCCCGAGTACTTGCCGAAGACGACGACGTCTCCGACCTTGATCTGCAGCTCCTGCAGCTTGCCGCTGTCCAGGACCTTGCCCGTTCCGACGGCGAGCACCGTGCCCTCAGCGGGCTTCTCCTTCGCGGAGTCAGGGAGGAAGAGACCGCCGGCGCTGCGGCTGGGCTCGTCATTGCGCTTGATGAGGATGCGATCGAACAACGGGCGAACGTTCATGACTTCAATCTCCAGTCGGTGGGTCCGAGGAGGGAAGCGGGGCCGGTAGTTTTGCCGCCCCGCACGAGTGGGCCCCATCCGTATCCACGAGTTTTCAACCGTCAACCCATTTTTCCAGAGAGGCTGTAACCCCGGGAGGTGTTGAGATGATGTTGTGCCGAAATGACCTGCCTGCCTTCTTCGCCGATCGCGTGGGCGATGCGATGGACAACCAGGGTGTCACCCTCACCGAGACCGCCGCCGGGTATCTCAGCGGCATGTTGGTCCGCCTGAGCCGCGCCCAGGAGGTGTTCGCCGAGCGCGGGCCTGTAGTACTGGCCGAGCTCCACATGAAGGCCCGGGAGAGCCCCGGCAGACAGGCCGCGACGCTCTATCAGCGGATGGGAGACACGGCCCTGTTTGTCGCCGGCTTCTTCGCCGAGAGCCTGGAGCGCAAGCCCGTGGGCCTGAGCTACTACACAGACATGGGCGGCGCCGCCTACCATCAGGTCGCCGGCATCACCGAGAAGCGCGGCGGCGAGGCCATGGCGGAGATGTTCCGCGAGCTCGCCAGGCGCTTTGAGGACTGCGTGTCGGTGCTCTCGGAGGTCGCCGACGGCGATCGCCCGGAGTCCGACGCCGATCTGCTGCGCCTCTATGAGCTGTGGCTCACCACCCGAAGCCCCCACGCGGAGCGGCGTCTCGCGCGCCTGGGCCTGCTCCCCGGCAGCGCGGGCTCGGCTTGATGCTTGACGCTGGGGCCCCTGGACCTTAATCGTCGATGTTCGTACAGGAGGCCCCTACATGGCCCGGATTACCGTCGAGGACTGCCTTGAGCAGGTTCCCAACCGCTTCTCCCTGATCCTCATCGCGACTGAGCGTGCCAAGCAGCTCATGAAGGGGTCCCAGACCCTCCTTGAGGATGATCGCGCTGACAAGAACAAGGAAGTCGTCACCGCGCTGCGCGAGATCGCCGCGGGCAAGATCGTCGCCGACCTCTCCGAGTTTGATGAGAACGAGCTGATGCACGGCACCGGCGCCGCCGCCCCCTACCGCTCCGAGGAGGCTCTGCCTCCCGAGGCTGGCGACGAGTTGCCCCCCGAGGCCTGAGCGCCCCGGATGCCGCCTGAGGCGCAGCCCCAGGGCTGCCTCAGCGCTGCCTCAGCGCTCCCCAACATCCCTGACTCTGGAGTGCCCACATGGCCAAGCCCACCGTGGATCTTGAGAAGTACGATATCCGCGTCATCAACCGCTACCTCCGCAACGGCACCATCGATCAGGCGACCTACGACGCCTGGATCGCCGGTCTGCCCGATGAGTCCGAGCTGGGCGTGGATACCGAGGCGCAGTTCGCCTCCTCCTCCCAGGGCGACGCCAACCAGAGCGAGAACGTCGAAGCCTGAGGGACGCCATGAGCCGCATCGTCAAGGCGCCCACGGGTAGTGAGCTTAGCTGTAAGGGATGGGTCCAGGAGGCCGCCCTCAGGATGCTCATGAACAACCTGGATCCCGAGGTCGCGGAGCGCCCCGAGGATCTGGTCGTCTACGGCGGCACCGGCAAGGCCGCGCGCAGCTGGGAGGCCTTCGACAACATCGTCGCGGCCCTCCGACGACTGGAGAACGACGAGACACTGCTGGTCCAATCCGGCAAGCCCGTCGGCATCCTCAAGAGCCACCTCGACGCCCCGCGCGTGCTCATCGCCAACTCCAACCTCGTCGGGCGGTGGGCCAACTGGGACCACTTCCACGAGCTGGAGAAGAAGGGGCTCATGATGTACGGCCAGATGACGGCCGGCTCATGGATCTACATCGGCACGCAGGGCATCCTCCAGGGCACCTACGAGACCTTCGCCGAGGCGGCACGACAGCACTTCAGCAGCGACGGGGTCGTCGCTGACCTCACCGGTCGGCTGGTGCTCTCCGCCGGGCTCGGCGGCATGGGCGGCGCTCAGCCGCTGGCCGCCACCATGAACGGCGGCGTCTTCCTCGGCTTCGAGGTGGATCCCGAGCGCGCCCAGAAGCGCCTGGACACCGCCTACCTCGACGAGGTCGCCCCCGATCTCGACACCGGCCTGGCCCGCGCCCGCGCCTGCATGGACGCCGGCGAGGCCCGCTCAATCGGCGTGGTGATGAACGCCGCCGACGGCTACCCCGAGCTGGTGCGGCGGGGCATCTTCCCGGATCTGGTCACCGATCAGACCAGCGCCCACGACCCGCTCAACGGCTACATCCCCGCCGGGCTGACGCTGGCCGAGGCCGACGCCCTGCGCGAGAGCGATCCCAAGGACTACGTCAAGCGGGCCTATGCGTCCATGGCCGTCCATGTGGAGGCCATGCTGGACATGAAGGCCGGCGGCTCCCACGTCTTCGACTACGGGAACAACCTGCGCGCCGGCGCGGTCGAGGGCGGCTGCTCGAACGCCTTCGACTTCCCGGGCTTCGTGCCCGCCTACATCCGGCCGCTGTTCTGCGAGGGCAAGGGGCCGTTCCGCTGGGCCGCCCTCTCCGGCGACCCCGAGGACATCTTCACCACGGACCGCGCGCTCCTGGAGATGTTCCCCGAGGACAAGGCGCTCGCCCGCTGGCTCAAGCTGGCCGGCGAGAAGGTGAAGTTCCAGGGGCTGCCCTGCCGCATCTGCTGGCTGGGCTACGGTGAGCGACACCGGGCGGGCCTGCTCTTCAATGAGCTTGTACGCACCGGCAAGGTCAAGGCCCCCATCGTCATCGGGCGGGATCACCTCGACTGCGGCTCCGTCGCCTCCCCCAACCGGGAGACCGAGGCCATGAAGGACGGATCGGACGCTGTCGCGGACTGGCCCATCCTCAACGCCCTCATCAACGCGGTCAACGGCGCCAGCTGGGTGAGCTTCCATCACGGCGGCGGCGTGGGCATGGGCTACTCGCTGCACGCGGGTCAGGTCATCGTCGCCGATGGCACCGACGCCGCGGCGAAGCGCCTGGAGCGCGTGCTGCTGGCGGATCCCGCCATGGGCGTGCTGCGACACGCCGACGCGGGCTACGAGCGCGCCATCGACGTCGCAAAGGAGCGCGGGGTACGCATCCCCGGGCTGACCGAGTAGCAGCCGGCAGGGAGCCGCTGAGCCAGCCTTAGCGCTCTTCTATGATCTCCAGCACGTAGCGCATCTTCTGCTTGCCGCCCGCGGCGTGGACGATGCGGCGGATGGCGTCGGCGTGGATGCCCTTTCGGCCAATCACCTTGCCGATGTCCTCCTTGGCGACCTCCAGCTCCAATACGCAGGAGTGTGTGCCCTTCACTTCTCTGCAGAGCACCTCCTCGGGTTTGTCGACGAGCGCCTTCACGATCTCCTCGACCAGCTCTCGCACCCCCAGGACATTTACCTCATCCGCCACCGCTGACTCCTGCTGCTAGATTCCCGCTTTGTTCCTCCTAGCATCGATCCGGTAGGGCGATGCGTCAAGCGGGTACGCGGGTAGTCAGTGGGACATGTCGCGGTTTTCCGGGACATTCGATGACAGAATACCCGCCGTCCTTCACACGTAAATGTAGGTGCGTACCCAAACACGCCACCCTGGGCTGAGCATCCCCACACCGCTCAGCAGCGGGAAAGTCGACTGAAAGCTGGATTCTTCCTTTCTGGTGAACATGTTTCCAGTCGACCACCCGCGGAAAGCCAGACCTGGAGGACACCATGGCGACGGCGACCAAGAACATCACCCGCCCCCGACACCTCGATGACGATGTCATCAAGCAAGTCTCGCGGCGCGACCGTCGCGCGGCCGTCGATCTGCTTGTTCAGAAATACCGCGACAAGCTCTACTACCACGCCCTCTCCATTGTGAAGGATCCCCAGGAGGCCTACGACGCCGTCCAGGAGGTCTTCATCAAGGCCATCAGAGAGCAGCGCTTCTTTGATGAGGGCTTCCAGATGAAGGCGTGGTTGTTCCGCGTCACCACGAACCTCTGCTTCAACACCGTGCGCGACAAGAAGCGTCGCAGCGGCATCCTGGAGACCATCCCCCAGAAGATGCCGCGCAACACGGAGGGATTGACTTCCCTCGACCGGGTGTTCGACCGGGAGATACGCACCGAGATGCTCTCGGCGCTCGATGAGTTGACCCCGAAGCATCGCGAAATCCTGCTGCTTCGGTACTACCAGGATCTTTCCTACGCGGAGATCGCCTCGCAACTCGAAATCAAGCTGGGTACAGTCATGTCCCGGCTCTCCCGGGCTCGCACCCGTCTGATGAAGGTCCTCGGCCCGGAGCACCCCTTGGTGGCCGACGCGAATTGAGGACGCAGGTGGAGCGGGCCGAACCCGAACTCATTGTGGTCATGCCCTGCTCCACCCACCTGACCCGCATCCCTGAATTCCTGGACGGCACCCTCGCGACCGAGCGCGCGGCTGAGCTGGCGGCGCACCTCGTCGCCTGCGAGGGCTGCCGCGCCGTCATGCTCACCCAGCGGGTGCCCCAGCACGGGCTCCCGGTCTCGGGCCCAGATGATCCGGAGTTCTGGGGTCCCATGGACGCGGCCCTGCTGGCGGAGCTGGACCATCCCGGCTCCGCGACGCTTCGCAGCGCGCCGGTGCCTCTCATGCTGCGCCCCACGCGCTGGCTCACCCGCCAGGTGCCGACCCGCCGGCTCACCCTCCTCGCCTACAGCGCCGCGCTCTGCGCCGCGATCCTCTGGGGCTGGAGCCGCGCGCCGCTCAGCGCGTCCTCGTCAGCGCCGACCGCGTCCCAGGCCGCCCCCGAGTCGCCGTCGCTGGCCCCCCGGGACCGCGAGCGCACGCGCGCCGCGCCCGCCTCCCACGTCCCCGTCCACGGAAGCCTCTGAGCTTATGTTGTGCTCGCTTCTGGCTGCGCTGGTGTTCCCCGCGGCCGCGGAGCCGCAGTCCATCGACGCGGCCGGTCCCGTCGAGATGGCCCTCGAGGTCGTCGAGGACAATCACCTGGGCTCCTTCGATCGCGACGCCCTCCAGCGCGCGGCCCTCGCGGGGATGGTGGACAGCATCGAGTCGATCGGTGACTGCCCGGGCAACCGCCTGCTGGAGGCTGAGGATCTCGTGAGCCGCGGCGCCTCCGAGCGCGGCGAGCGTGAGGGGATCGGCGCTGAGTTCCGGATCGTGCCCTGGCGCGGGCTGCTCATCACCGACGTGCCGCCGGGCAGCCCGGCCCAGCGCGCCGGCCTCCTGCCGGGCCAGTCCGTCGTGAGCGTGCACGGGGAGGCGCTGGATGGACGAAGCGCCGCCGAGATCGCCGCGCTGGTCGGCCGACAGCCCGCGGGTCTGCTGGAGCTGGAGGTCGAGGAGGCGGGAGGCGCACGCCGCACCCTGCTCCTGCCCCGCAGCCGCTACCACATCGTCCCCACACGCCTGGTTCAGGACGACGGCGACAATGTGATCCACGTAAAGGTCTTCTCCAAGGGCAGCGTGGCGGCGCTCTCCACCCTCCTGCGCGAGCTGGGCGATCAGCCGGTGGTGCTGGATCTGCGCGACAACCCCGGCGGCGATCTCGACGAAGCGGTGGGCGCCGCGGACCTCTTCCTGGAGGTCGGTGAGCTCATCGGGTACGAGCAGCGACGCCGAACCGGCACCCGCCCCTTCGTCGCCGCGAGGGAGCCGCTGCACCGCGGACCGGTGATCGCGCTGGTCAACGGAGGCACGCGCGGCACCGCGGAGCTCTTCGCCTCGGCGCTCCAGAGCAGCGGACGCGCCGAGTTGGTGGGCTCTAATACTGGCGGGGTCGCCTGCGCCACCGGAGTTTATATGCTCCCTGGCGGGATGGCCCTGGAGATAGCGGATGTGGCCTTCCTCACGCCCGACAACCTCTCGTGGCAGAACCTGGGATTAAGCCCTGATCACGATGAGTTACTGTATCCAGAAGACGCCCTGCCAGCCGCAATTGCCGGCTCGGACAGGCAGCTCGAGGCGGCCCGCAGGTTGCTTGTCGAACGCGACAGCTCCCCCCCTGACCCCTTGATTAATGACATCGATATGCCGATGCAGGAAGATATGGGCGAGCCTTGAGCGCTTGCCCACGTTGATTCCTCCTGACGGATCTCGATAGGATGCAGAACCAAACGGCAGAGAACGCCCTCGCAGCCGCTCAATCGGACCAGCAATCCGAAGCGGGCCGGAGAATACGTTTGAAGGAATCACCCCGTCGAAAGCTGCTGGACAGCCATGAGGAGCAGCTCACCGGCTGCTTCTCAGCGGCGCGGCGTGACGGCGTAGGCGTGAAGCTCTACCTGAACGACGGCGCCATCATCGCTGCACACGCGGCGGATGATGACGAGGGCATCGTCACCAGGCTCATCTCTCGCGGCGTGCTGCGGCCCGCTCAGGTCGTGGAGATACGGCACCACGCCGGCGAGGAGCCGCTGACGGACTTCCTCTTCAACTACGTCGACGAAGACATGCTCACCGACCTGCTCTACGACAGGTTCCGGGAGAACGTCGCCCAGTGCATCGCGGGCAAGGGCCCGGTCGCCTTCGACGCCATGGACGCGGTCTTCGTCTCCAACCTCCAGCTGGGCCACGACACCGACGCCCTGCTCAAGACGATCGACGCCATCGTCGAGCGCGCGGACGATCTGGTCGACGCCCGCTCCCTCGACCGCAAGCTGACGCTGGGTGAGGCCGCCCCGCGAGAGACCAGCGAGGAGCTGCTCGCGAGCCTGCTGGCGACGCCCCTCACCGTCGCCGAGCTGCTGCACGACTCTCCCTACGAAGAGTACGCGACCTACGATCTGCTGATGGACATGCTCGCGGACGCGGTCGTCGAGTTCGTGCCGGAGTCCGCGGCCCCGCCGAAGCTGGTGACGCCGCCCTCGGCGCCCCTGCCCGAGGTAACGAACGCGGCCTTCGAGGATCACGACCTCTCGATGTTCGCGGACAACGACTACTCCCGCGGCAACAACGGGGACGGGCACTTCGTCAAGACCCAGGATGAGCTGGACGCCGACCGCGTCGACCTCCGCGACATCCTGTCCCCTGATCGGCCGGCGTTGACCGCTGACGAAGACGACGGCCCCATCGCGCTGGCCGCCGCCGAAGACGTCGAGGACGACGACGCCGCGCCGGTCCGCAAGATCTCCATGAACTTCAGCGGCCCGCGCCTGAGCAACGAGGAGGCGGAGCGCAAGCTCTCGGTCGCCAACCAGGTCATGTCCGAGCTGGCGAGCGCCTTCGACGAGGTCCGGGGCAAGGGCTTCGGCCAGTCCCAGGTCCAGCTCCTGCTGGACGGCTGCCCGTCGGAGTTCGCCGTCCTCTTCCATCAGGTCGAGGCGACCACTGAGGGCCAGATCTCCAACAACGCCATCCTCCACAACCTCCGCCGCCGCCCGGCGCCGGAGCACCGCAGCCTGCTGAACAAGGGCCTCGCGGACCTCATCAACCGGGCGCTGTCCGCCGCGGTCGAGAGCCTGGACGAGGATCACATCGACGCGCTGCTGGAGAACGTCGCCGGCTACCATCAGCGACTGGGTCTTTAGAGACGCCCCAGTCTCCCTGAGCCGGCGCGAGCGGCGCTATATAGTGTGGGTCTCCCTCCCGGGCTCTCCCCTGCTCTCGCTGCTCCACCTGCTCTCCCTGACAGGCACCCTCGCGCTGGCGGCCCCCGCCCTGACGGGCGCCTCCCCCGGAGACGCCCTCGGCGCCGAGCTCGGCCGCACGCCCCAGGTCGTGATCGAGCACCAGCGCGCGGTGGCCCACCTGCCGCTGGGTGAGCGCGTCGCCGCCCTCAGCGAGCCCTGGCTCGGCGCCCCCTACAACGTCGGACCGCTGGGAGAGCTCGAAGGCGTCGATCCGGATCCAATCATCCGCTACGACACCTTCGACTGCCTCACCTTCATCGAGGAGGCCTTCGCCCTCGCCCTCGCACCCGACGCGGTGAGCGCCCAGCAGGTCCGCATGGGCATGCGCTACCACCAGGGCGCCCCCATCACCTACGAGAACCGACGCCACTTCATGCTCGCCGAGTGGATCCCCGGCGTCGTGGAGGACGGCTGGTTCTCGGACGTCACCCGACGCTACGACGGCGCCGTGCGCGTCGAGAAGGACGTCACCGCGGCCACCTGGGCGGGCTGGTGGGGGCGCTCAGCGCTGCCGCTGGACGACGAGCGCCTGCCAGTGGGCTCGCAGACCTTCTGGTACCTCCCCCTCGACGACGCCCTCGCACAGATCGACGCTATCCCCCCGGGTACCGTGGTCTTCTTCATGCGCCAGCCCGCCGCGCACATCCCCATCGCCATCACCCACGTCGGCGTGACGGTCCCCGGTGAGGTCGTCACCCTGCGCCACGCCAGCAAGCTCCGGGACTCACTGAGCGACGAGCCGCTGGCCGGCTACATCACCCACCAGCGCCAATATACGAAGTGGCCACTCACCGGCGTCATCCTGCTGGAGGGCATCGACTACGGCCCGCGCGCGCCCGCCTCCGACGGCGCCAGAAAACCCTGATGCATTCAGGCGAGAAGCGGAGTATGGTGCGGCCCATGTCTGCTCTGACCCTCCTCTTCCTCGCTGGCTGCCTCGGCCTTGACCAAAAAGGCCTCACCGACACCGAAGACTCCGGACTCGGAGATCTCCCCGGTGATGAAGGTGATCCAGGTACAACCGCCGACACCGCGGCCGATCCCCTGGACGACACCGGCACCGGCAACTTCGACGACAACGAAGCGCCCATCGCCGACGCCGGCGACGACCAGACGGTCGAAGCCGGCAGCGTGGTCAATCTCGACGGCAGCGCCAGCGCCGATCCCGACGACGACTACATCACCTACTACTGGGAGATCCTCTCTCTCCCCGCCGGCTCCACGGCCAGCCTCATCAACGAGGACCGTGAGAACCCGCAGATCTACGTCGACCTCGAAGGTGACTATGAGCTGCTGCTCACCGTCTCCGACGGCGCGCTGGAAGGCGAGGACACTGTCATCGTCGAGGTCTTCCAGCCCAACGAGGAGCCGGTCGCCATCGCGGGCGCCGACCAGACGGTGACCGAGGGCAGCACGGTGATCCTCGACGGCACCGGGAGCTACGATCCCAACGACGACGCGCTGACCTTCTACTGGGAGTTCACCGCCATCCCCAGCGGCTCGGCCGCCGGCCTGAGCGACCCGGTCTCCCCCGCCCCCCGGTTCACCGCGGACGCGTCGGGCACCTACGAGATCACCCTGGTCGTCAGCGACGGCGAGTTCAACTCCAGCCCCGACAGCGTGCGCATCACCTCGTCAGGCTCCGGCGGCGGCAGCCCCGGCGGCGGCACCTCCGGCGGCGGCGGCAGCTCCTCCTCCTGCCTGTCCTGCTCCGAGCCGACCCAGCAGTACCTGCTGCGTCATCGCAGCTTCCTTGGGCTTGCGAGTGGTCCTGGGCTGGTCTTCTTGCCGCTGGCGGCCTTCTTCTATCGTCGTAAGAAGGCGCTTAGTTAGACGGTTGTTTGTCGGTTGTTGAGTCGACGGTTCGGGTTCGGGTTCGGGGTTCGGTTCGGTTCGGCTCGGCTCGGCTCGGCTCGGCTCGGTTCGGCTCGGTTCGGATCGGCTCGGTTCGGATCGGTTCGGCTCGGCTCGGCTCGGTTCGGATCGGTTCGGCTCGGCTCGGTTCGGTTCGGTTCGGTTCGGCTCGGCTTGACAGAGGTTGATGGGACTTGCGAGAGCGGTTCTGGCAGTCGCGGGCTCGGTGTTTGAGCGTCACGGCAAGGCGCCGTCGTGCTGCCTGTTGTGTTGTTGGACTTCCCGGTCGTCGTGGGCGGCGCGGTGCCCCTTGGGAGATTCGACGTGTGCTCGCTGCGCTAACGAATCCCCGGACGATTCGTCAGCGTCAAGTCGACAAGGTCTGGTGGCCGGTGCCGTGCAGCTTGCGTCACACACGCCCGAATCTCCCTGGTCGGGGCACTTCGCCATTGGCGGTCCCAGAATGTCCTCAGCGGGCAGGCAGACGACTGATCGCTTGTAGCCTTCCAGGATCGACTGGAGGCAGCGAGGGCGTTCCCCCAGCCTGCGTGACGGCATCGCCCTGGTCGACAACGTTGCAGGCTTACCGTCATCGAGCCCAGAAGGCAGGAGGAGAGAGGTACGGGTGGGACCGGGACACACGGTGGGAGAGGCTCCGCACCCACTGTTGCTTCAACAGCAGCCTCCGATTGTTGCGCGGAGGACTGGTTGGGGGATTGGCCGACATTGCGGGGCCTGTTGGCGCAGCTCGCCAACCCGGGTGCGGGTTGAAGCCTGAGAGCCGACGGCGATAAACTCAGAAGGGCTGTCGCGGGCTGTGAGTCATGCGGACGTTCTCGAGTTTCATCGCTCGGTCGCAGGTGCCGCCCAGGTTGGTGAGCTGCGTCAACAAGCCTAGTGGTGACGACCCATCCCCAAGCCAGTCCTCCGCGCAATGGTTGGCGGCTGTTGGTGAAGCAACAGTGGGTGCGGAGCCTCTCCAACCTGTGTCCCGGTCCCACCCCGCACCTCTCTCCTCTCCCCTCCTGGGCTCATTGAGGGTAAGCCCGCACCGTTGTCGAGGAGGGCGATACCGTCACGCAGGCAGGGGGAACGCCCTCATCCCCTCCAGTCGATCCTGGAAGGCTACCAGACGTTCAGTCGTCTGCCTGCCCGCTGAGGACATTCTGGGACCGCCAATGGCGAAGTGCCCCGACCAGGGAGATTCGGGCGTGTGTGACGCAAGCTGCACGGCACCGGCCACCAGACCTTGTCGACTTGACGCTGACGGCTCGTCCGGGG
>Ga0316204_10002600_pt1 | contig 40049 bp, 29 predicted proteins | sample 6monrhotite_MG_2_FD_205661 | JGI IMG/M metagenome (GOLD analysis project Ga0316204, IMG submission 205661) | Microbial mat bacterial communities from mineral coupon in-situ incubated in ocean water Damariscotta River, Maine, United States -... | ecosystem: Environmental > Aquatic > Marine >...
ATAGCCGAAAAACACCTAATATTTATCTTGAAATATGAATATCAGTGAGTGAAGATAAGTTAATTAAATTAAGATTGGCTGAGAAGGTATTGCACCGTTTGGGTGGGTTTTTCTACAGCCTCGTTAGGCTCTTAACAAATACACAGTTCCTATTAAATTAGCGGAGGATTGAAAGTGGCATTGACAAAAAAATTGGGTGCAGAATTTATCGGTACATTTTGGTTAGTGCTAGGTGGTTGTGGTAGCGCGGTTCTTGCAGCAGGCTTTCCGGATGTAGGCATTGGTTTGTTGGGTGTTTCCTTAGCTTTTGGGCTGACAGTATTAACAATGGCATACGCTATTGGACATATCTCTGGTTGTCATCTTAATCCAGCAGTTTCAATTGGCCTTTGGTCAGGAGGTAGGTTTCCAGCATCTGAGCTTGGTCCGTATATCGCTGTACAAGTTGCAGGTGGTATAGCAGGAGCAGCAGTGTTATACGTCATCGCTACAGGACAAGCAGGTTTTGACGTATCAGCTGGATTTGCATCAAATGGTTATGGAGAACATTCACCTGGAGGCTATAGTTTGACTGCTGCACTGACCATTGAAATAGTTATGACGTTTATGTTTCTAATGATTATTTTAGGTTCCACAGATAAACGTGCGCCACTGGGTTTTGCGCCAATTGCAATAGGTCTAGGCCTCACTCTTATTCACCTTATTAGTATTCCAGTCACAAATACATCGGTTAATCCTGCAAGAAGTACAGGTGTGGCGATTTTTCAAGGAGACTGGGCGGTATCTCAATTGTGGCTTTTTTGGCTTGCTCCTATCGCTGGGGCTATTTTAGCTGGGGTTGTTTACCGCTGGTTTTCAAATGAAGAAAAGGCCTAACAAAAGCAATCGAGAGTGACGGAACCTAATCCGATAATGCACACACCTTCACTTAACAAATGGAGGTGTCATATTGGAAAAGGGGAGCTACCTTATTTCTCTCGATTGTATTTATCTTCAAACAGGTTTTATTGCTCTGCAATGCCTGGTGCACAAACAATAAGCGCGTTTGCGTACCCTACATAGATACAAGCTCGCGTCTGTGCTGCGTAGATAGAGATATATCCATGTTGTTATTTGAAAATTCAAAATCACTTTCTGGCCGCTGATTTACTGTTCTAGCTCGAAATTAGCTTGCAGGGATATTAGGGTATGAGAATAATGTGTGAATTAATGTAATAATATTACTCGGGTCAGATGACAAAGTACCGCGCTATAACACGGTGATTTTTCATCTACTTATAGTTATGTGAAGGGAAAAGGCGATGTGTACATTTATCGAAGAAACATTGAAGCCAGAAATATTCTGGACTGCTCTGGCATCAATTGGAACATTGCTTGCTGTTATGGTTGCGCTTTTCATGCCTCGAATCACTCAGTATTCAAGAAACAATAGAATTGAGCGGCTTATTCGTGCTGAGTTAAAGGGCAATCTGGCGATTATAAAAAACATGGCATCACGTGAGGCTAGAAGTCTACCTAATGGCATTGAAATAAGTGCATTTAAGAATAATGTCGCTCTTGTTACACGTATTGACTTACGTTTATGGCATCAATATCGTTATGGTTTAGCTGCAGACCGGCCGGGTTCTTATGAAAAGTTTCATTCATTGTATAGGCTTGCTGAGGAAATTATTGACGCACCAGAGGAGCCAGCTATGAGGTTAATGGTTCAAACTGACGAAGCAAGCAATTTTGTAACTCTCTGTGAAGAGTTGATTAAATGAATTTATCACATAACAAGCGCCGTGGAGGCCTGCCGCTCCTCACTGCTAACGTTAAACCAAAATTATAGACAATAACCTTTATGGAGGAAGTTATGAAACCAAATGAAGTTATTTATTTATCACCTGAGTCGCTGTACCGAATAGGGAACGCTTCTTCGCCTCTTTTGACCAAAGTTCGCCCAGGTGAAGTGGATACTACAGAGGTGAATGGTGTCATTCATATAGTTGCAAATGGAAAAGGAATCAGCTTATACAGCAAGAGGGGGCTGAATTTGGCACCGTTAACAGGCTGGGTATGGGAGATTTCTCCAAATACTCCATTACCAATAGGCTTAAAACTGATCAAAGATGATCGCCCTGAGGGTCACTATAGCCTTGCACCGAGTAGAAATATGAGTGTTCATGAGTTTATTGTTCAGCTCGAAAAGGTCGTTATTCATTGTAAAAAAGTATTTAAGAAAAAGGCATAGATAATGCGAGAGTTCAATCAAGTCATAGACGAAAAATACTTCAATATACTTTGGCGCGCGCTGTCTGAGAGGGAGTGCGAAATGTCTCATTCAATAGAGAATGATCCAGACTCGGATGATTCTGCGCTGATGAGTAATGATCTTGTATATTTAAGACTTTGTATGAAGGAGCTAGAGGAAAAAGCCAAGAATGCAAATTTTTCTGATTCAGCCTTTTCTCTAGATGAAGGATATATTGATCTTTCGGAGCTTTAAGGCTTACAAAAAGCTCAAGGAAAAGGGTTCGCTACCCTTTTTTCCTCGATTGTATTTATCTTCAAAAAAGTTGTATTGCTTCGCAATGCCTGGTGCGAAACAATAATCGCGTTTGCGCACCCTACATAGATACAAGCCCGCGTCCGTCCTGCGTAGATATCAATATCATCCATGAAAGACAGAAATAGTGCGAGGTCAGAGTACGCTTACTCTGACCTCAGGTTCAATATGGTGCACTCAGCCCAGCAATCAATCTACCCACCCCATCAGTAACAAGAAACCAGCCGCGATCTTCAATGCCAGGCGTGTTTCCCAGTATAATTGAAGGTTGAAAACAGGTTTAGAGTTTATTCCAGCTGACAGAGACAAAGCGGTCTTTTTGGAATTTGGATAGCCACACTCGATGGCTGGCCTGATGTTCCTGACTGTCAAAACGTATTGTCTCATCACTGCCAATATCCAGTCCCTCCATAGATTCCAGCGCATCCACCAGCGTCTCTCTATTCACTGTTTTTCCTGCTTTTCTAATCCCTTCAACCAGGATGCGAGATACCCAGTAGCCTTCCAGTGACACTGCATCTAATGGCGAATCAGGGTAGTATTGTTGCATAGCATGACGATAATCATCGACCCCCGGTAGTGTCGAATCCAGTGGTGGCACAACCTGGGAGACATAAACGTGAGCATCTATGCCGTCAAGTGCTGTCGCCAATGCTTCGGAGCCGATAAAGGAAAGATTAAAAAATCGCACATTAGGGAATACATCTCGAGCCAGTTTTATGAACTTGGCTGCCGGTGCATAGGTGCCGACGATGATAATGGCACGAGGTTTAACCAGTCCCTCGAGAATGCGCAATAAACCTTGTTCAACATTGAGAGTGTTGCGGGTGTAGCGCCCATGGCTGAGTTTGTCGCCATGTTTGAAACCAAGCTTAGTCAGGGATTTGATGGCGCTCTGGTAACCACTATCGCCATAGGCATCCTCCTGGGTGAAGAATGCGATCTCATCGGCGGTAATCCCGTGGTCGAGAATTGCACGAACCGTGTGTGCCATTTCCTCTTCATAACTCGCCCTGTAATTGATGACATAACGATCTGGTGGCGATTTCCTCAAAATTCCTGCGCCGCTGAAAGTGCCAAACAGTAGAGTGTTGTGTTGCATGGCAAGCGGAATAGTCTTTACCGCTGTGGGGGTGCCTACATTTCCGACAACACTCAGGACATTATGTTCATTGATCAGGCGCAGCATATTTTTCTCTGCACTCGGTGGGTGGTAGCTGTCGTCTAATACAACCAGGCGTAACGACCTTCCGTGAACGCCGCCGGCGCTGTTTATTTCGGTAAGGTGGGCCTGTATACCGCGCACCATCGATTTGCCCAGGAATTTGGCCGGACCGCTGATTGCCGTGGTTGTGCCCAGTACAATTTCCTGTTTCCGATCTTGTTTCTGGTCCTGTGCAATGGCAGGCGGTATCAACCATATCGAGAGCAGGAGTAGCAAAAATCTCGGTGGTTGCTGACAAAGCATATCTAATCCTTTTTTATTTGCTTGATGAAACAAACGCAAGGTCATATTATAAATTGTAACGATAAGATACAACCGATATTCATCTGCACTTTATTCGCTCGCAATGACTATTCCACCAATATGAATAGTGCGTAGGAGCAGGGCGTTATGTAATCGGTTGTGATACAGGGTTTATAAGGAATCATGGAACAGATTGAAACCAGGCCAATCTCTTATGTGCTGCTTTCGGCTGGTTTAGGTGTTATCGCGCTTGTGATCGCTATCATTGGCACTGTCGATTATTTTGAAATCACCCAGCAGCAGCATGCCAGTGCCGCGCTCAACGCACAAAACGAAACAACCAGTGTCATTGCTGAACTGGAAAACGTGTTGCTTGAACTGCCGAAACTGACAATCCGCCTAGCGAATGAAATAACCGACAAGCAATGGAGTAAGGCCGAGATAAAAGAAAATTTCGAACACGCGATGCGCAACAATTCAAGCCTGTATGGCATTGGTGTCGCCTTTGAGCCTTATGCATACAATGAACAGCTGCGCCTCTATTCTCCCTATATTGTCAGAAAAAATAGCAAGCTCGAATGGGTCTCTGTGGATGATTATTATGATTACACAGCCAAAGAGTACAGCTGGTACGTCGATTCCCTGCATCAACAACCCAGCTGGAGTGAGCCCTATTACGGTCAGGCCAGTCAAGCGCATATTGTTGAGTATGTGGCCCCTGTTTATAGTCCGGATGGGGTTCCGATGGGGGTGGTGTTTGTCGCTTACGAACTTAGCAAAATACAGACAATTATCAATCATATTAATCTGGAGCGCAGTGGTTACTCGATCACCTTTTCCAGTCAGGGGAAGTTAATCTCGCATCCCGTTGATGAATACGTTAACGCGGGTAAAAATATCGTCGATCTGCCAGCATTTAAAGATGACCCTGTATTGGAGTCATTAATTGCTAGTGGAATGAATGGCGAGACTAGCGAGATCAGGCGCATTATTCGAGGCAAGGCGACCGAATCGATTATCACTGTCCAGCCTGTCCCTGGCACTGGCTGGACGGTGCTCACAGTGCGCGATAGTGAAGCGCCGTATGTGACGGGGGATGAACGCTACCAACACCAGCTAATATTGATTTTAACCTGGACCATTGCACTCTGCTTGCTGATCATCTCTGTGGCAGCGCTTTGTTGTCCAAACACGCTCTACGCCTATTGGACATCAGCACTCATTATCTCCTGTGCATTTCTTATCGGTATTGGCCTGATCTGGTATGTGGCATACCATGCGATCCCCAGTGCCGTTAATCAGGATGCAGAGCCGCTCTTAAATGAGGCGGCGCTACAGGAATTTGTTGCCGATCACACTGCTGGTAGTCTCAGTCGGAATAGCTCGGTGCCTACCTATATTCCAACGGGACTGTTTGTACAGTCGCTGGAATTCAACAGTGCTCACAATGTCGTGATCACCGGCTATGTCTGGCAACAATACAAAAATAAAATCCACGATAATCTCACCAAAGGGGTCGTGTTTCCTGAGGCAGAGTCGCTGGTCATGGAGGAGTCCTATCGAAGGCAGGAGGCGGACCACGAAGTGATTGGCTGGTACTTTCGTGCGACCCTGCGGGAAACCTTTGACTACTCCCGTTACCCGCTGGATCAACAATCGATCTGGATCCGGTTGTGGCATAGCGATTTTGATCGTAATGTTATCCTGCTACCCGATCTCGACGCCTATGATCACCTTGCTCCTGAATCCTTACCGGGGGTAGAAAAAGACTTTGTGCTGAGTGGTTGGACGTTGATTCAGAGTTATTATGAGTATCGTCGTAATAGTTACAATGCTAACTTTGGTATTAATAACTATGTGGGAAAAAACAACTTCCCAGAACTCTATTTCAATATTGGTATTAAGCGAAATTTTCTTGACCCTTTTGTCTCCAACCTCTCTCCTGTTGTGGTGGTATTGATTATGTTGTTTGCCATTTTGACCACCATATCCAAGAAAGAAAAGCTAATCGATTTAACCGGCTTCAATGCCTCAAGGATTCTGGCATCATGCTCCGCACTATTTTTTGTGGTGTTGATTTCGCATATCGATATGCGTAGTACGCTGCAGGCTACTGAGCTAATCTTTATGGAGAATTTCTTCTTTTTGACTTACATTGGTATTCTGATGGTGTCGGTGAACTCCATTATTTTCACCTGGGGGCTACCCGTTAAATTCATTACCTACCGGGATAACCTGTTGCCAAAGATCTCATTTTTACCATCGATCACTGGCACGATGTTTGTCATGTCACTGTGGACGTTTTATTGACCTGATCCCGGTTTTCCTATTGGGTGGAGCTGCGTAGCTTTATGCCACAGTCACGGCTGATTTTCGGGATTTATCAATCCCGCGATTAACCTGTCCATCCCTTTTGTTATCTCTACTTGCGAAAGCGCCCCATAAGCAACACGAAAATAACAGCCATCTGCGATGCCAAAGGTATTGCCGGGAATGGCGGCAACGTGATGTTGTTCTACTAGCTTGCGTGTTAATGCCAGCATATCTTGCTGCTGTGCTGTTTTGATAAAAAAATAGAAGGCACCCAACGGTGTTGCGTAACTGATGTGGTCTCGGTGTTGGTCAAGCTGTTTGATGATGGCTGCTCGCGTGTCGCTGAGTCGTGCAAGATGGGGTGTGCAGAAGTCTCGACCACATTTTAGTGCGGCGACGGCGGCGTGTTGTGAGATGACCGGCGCGCAGATTAGGTTAGTGTCCTGTACCTTTCTGATCGCGGCTGAAAGATGGGCTGGGATCCGCATGTAACCCATGCGCCAGCTAGCCATACCGTAGGTTTTTGAGAGCGAGAAAAGTGAGATGGTGTGATCGACGCTGTTGGCGATCGAGGCGGGTGAGAAGTGTTGTGCGCCATCGTAAACAAAGTATTCATACGCTTCGTCGTTGATGTGATAGATCCCTTTGTCGCGACACAGCTGGTTGATCGCGGTGAGCATCGCTTGCGAATAGACCGCGCCAGTTGGGTTGTTGGGAGAGATCGTTACCACTGCACGGGTTTTATCGGTGATCGCTGAAACGATCGATTCATAAATCGGTTGATGGTGTTCATCGGTCGCGACAATGACCGGTGTGGCATCGGCGATGCGTATCGCCATCTCATGGTTGAAGTAGTAGGGACTGAGGATAATCACCTCATCAGCGGGGTCGGTGATCGCCAGCATCGTTTGTAAAAACGCCATGTTGCTACCGGCGGTGACAAACAGCTCACGTTGTGTGTTGGCGGTGATGTTATTTTCAGACGCCAGTTTCTGTTCGATCACTGATTTCAGTTCGGGAATGCCATCAACCAGTTTATAGCGGTGATTCAGTGGCTCATCGAAGAATGCATTCACCGCCGTTTTAACGGCCGCTGGTGGGGCGTAATCGACAATGCCCTGGCCAAGGTTGATGGTGCCGGGATTGTCTCGTATCAGGCTGCCGACAAAGGGGATGATAGGCGGCTGGACTTCGCCCATTCGTGTGGTCGCATTGATAGTGGTGCTATTACTGTTAGCCTTTGTCATTTATTAAGTAGAACCATTTGTCATTGCGAGCGCAGCGCGGCAATCCCGGTGCTACAAGAATTATCTAGTTGGGAGATTACTTCGTCGTTGTACTCCTCGTAATGACAACTCTGTTATTTTATATGGTTAGTGATCTGTTCTGGCTAAAACGAACTAGGTTTGTAATTCTGACGGATACGCATCTCAGTGAAGCCGTGTTTAACGATATTTTTGTATGAATGCTGTGGGTCGCCTTCTACCGCTTCGCCGGTTTCGGTGACGATATGTTTGCAGCCTAACGATTTGGCATGCTCAATGCGCACCGCCATAATGGCAGACTGGCTACCTTTGCAGCGATACGCTGGCGCCGTCGCGCCCCAGTCGAGCCACGCGAGGTCATTCTGGACAAACATGGCACCTGCGCCTGCCATGGTGTCGCCATCAAAGCTGGCAAAGAGGTGCCAGCGCGGGTCATTGCTGAGTGCTGCAATCAATGGGATTGCCGCATCACTCATCTCGAATGCTTCGCAAACGATGCGCGCAAATTCATCGGCATGGCTGTTGTCGATTTTTTCTACACGGAGTTCACTGGTCGTTGGTTCGGGTGCTGTTACGTCACGCACAAAGCGCATCCATCCGCGGGTTTCAACCAGCCCGGCATTGATGAGCTGTTGTTTGCTTGCCTGAGGCTGATCTTCAATATAAAGATGCAGGAAATAGTTTTTGATGCCCAGTGCGGTGTAGGTCGCGGCGATCTTTTGAATCGTGCTGGTTTTTATCTCTTTGTCGCCACACAGGCCGTGTACACGGTTAAGCATGATGTTGGGGTCTGCTTTGGCAGTCAGTAACAAGGCGTCATCAATGTTTACAAGGCGAAAACCGAGCGCTTTTTTGGTGGGGGCAGGGCAGTTGGTGTAAAGGCTCGTTAAGGCTTCATGTTCGATTGCTTCGGTGCGTTGTTCCAGTTCCATTGTTTTTTCCTTACCCCGTACTTATTTTCCGCAACAGCGTTTAAATTTTTTACCGCCCCCACAGGGACAGAGGCCATTTTGAGTTGGCTGCGAAAGTGTACCATCGAGATAGAACCAGTGCCCACCTTCTTTAACAAAGCGACTGATTTCATGGATGACTTCTGTGCTGCCATTTTCCCGGTAGCGTGCAATAAATTCCACCGTACCGTTGCTGTCACTGGCGTTACCAGCCTCGGTGCGACAGACTTTAAGAACAAGCCAGTCAGGCTGCAGTGTTTGGTTGAGATCTAGCGAGCTTGGGCGAGTGGTTGCATGCCAGCTATTTAGCAGGTAGCGGCTGTTGCTTCGCGTATATGCGCTATAGCGTGAACGCATCAGCTTTTCCGCCGTGGGTGCGGGGGTGTCATTTTCGATGTAGTGACCACAGCAGGATAGGTAGAGTCTGTTGCTACCGCATGGGCAGTCGTTGGAGGTACGCTTGTTCATCATGCCAATATATCGCAAAACAAGGGGGCAGGGGTAAGAGACAAGCGCATGTATGCGCCGACCCCGAGCATCTCAGGCATGCTAAAATCCCGCCCATGATAAATTTTACCAATGTCGCATTGCGGCGCGGCGGCAAGCTGTTATTTGAAAAGGTTACGTTTACGACCCCTCGCGGACAGCGTGCTGGCGTGACCGGGGTGAATGGCTGTGGTAAGTCGAGCCTGTTTGCGATGGTGCGAGACCAGCTGCACAGCGATGCCGGTGAGCTGACCCTGCCGCCGAATCAGGTGATTGCGCATGTGGGACAGGAGACGTCCGCGCTGGATCGTTCTGCGACCGACTATGCCATTGATGGTGATGCCGAGTTGTGTTCGACTTAGGTGCTACCCGCAAAGGTTGGGCCGCTGATGGCGGTAATCATCATTTAACCCCCGATATAGGCACTAAAGTTTACAGCCTATTAACAGAATAAGGCCCTGACAATACTAAACGAATAAGATCCTGCTGCCGATTAACACCAGTCTTACCAAATATGCTCTTGATATGGCTTTTCACTGTGCTTGGTTTTACGTTATTTAGGGTTGCGACTTGCTCAACGGTGAGTCCGTTGGTCAAAGCAATAGTAACTCTTGCTTCAGTATTGGTTAATTTGAACACATTTTGTAAAGCATCAGGCGATTGTGACGTGGAGTGCTCATGGTCACTGATGATCATGAGCACTTTTCCAGAATTGATTTTGGTTAATTCTTCCATGCCACTATTACGCAGTGGCATCAGCATAACAGCAAGAGGTAGTTCGTTGTCTTGATGAGTCAGCCCTAAGCTTTTCAGTGGTCTTTCAGAAGTGTCTATTTCAGATCTAGCAATTTCAGTAATTGCATTTTGTAGGTCAAGATTCTGTTCATGGTAATAGGCGGAAATGCCTTTAGGGGTTGAGCTTATAGCTGAGTGATGCGTTAAAATTTGTTGTGCGACGTGGTTTGTATATTCAGTTTGATCTGATTCATCAAGCACTATAATACCAAAAGGGATATGAGACAGCCCCTGCATCAGCGTGCTCTCTTTCATTCTTAGGCGAGAGAACTCACGCTGAATTTTCAGTGAGCGTTGAAAATGAGGGAATAAGCACTGAAATAGGTCTAGCGACTCTTTATCGAAAACCGAGGATTCAGGGCTGCGATGTAATGCAATACCGACATACCAATCACTTTTGTCGTCGATGACATTCATGGCGGCAACATAACCAATTCCCGCTGGCTTGACGATCATTTTTTGGAAAAATGGCTCCTCAGGATAATCGAGATCTAGAATGTTCTTACTGATACCGAGAGGGGCGGCTTCTAGCCGTTTGTAACCAGGGTCAATCTTAGCAAGTCCTAGGTTGTAAATAAGCCTGGATTGGCTTAGGGAAACCGTGCACATATGCCATTTTTACGGTGTTAGTTTTGTATTCCTTAATAAATATCCCAGCAGACTTTGCGTCTAGTAGTAAGCACAGATTGGCTAGTGTAGTTGACCAGTATGCTGGGTCTATACCTGATTCATAGATATCACCGACTAGAGCTAGTATCTTTTTTTGATTATTGAGCACCTATGCCCCCTAATAATGGTAATCGAATGCCCTGTTCTCGGATATCAAGTATGTATGGTTATTAGTAGTTAGCGTTATACTCAATTTAACATGTGAATTGTATGTGTTCTACTTTTTATCCCCTAATGGGGGGATTCCAGTTAACCAATGACTGGATAGAATGAATCGGTGGCGATCAAGGCTTAGTCGGGCTTCAATTAAGATTTGAGGTGCGCTGAATTTGGTGCTGTGTGCTTATTCGAATTTCAAAAATAATTAATGAATACATTGAGGTACAAAATGAAATATTATTTTTCGCAAAAGAAATTTCCCTGCGTAATAGTTTTGTTACTTTCTTTGGGTGTTCTTTCAGGTTGTGGTGGAAGTGATGGTGAGGGCGCTTCCCAGGTACAAAAATCTGGTGATGTAGAAAATCACCCTTTAAGTATTAGTGGAAAGGCACAAAAAGGCCCTTTTCGTGATGGTTCAGAGATTTCATTTTTCAAGCTAAATAAAGATGGAAGTCGTTCAGGCCTTTCAACGACTGCTGTTACTAATGGCGAAAGCTATTCAATCGAGGTTCCATGGATAGGTGCTACTGAAATTATAGTGGAAGGTTTTTATTTGGATGAGATGACTGGCTCAACCAGTGTTGAGCCTATAAATCTGAGCGCTATTGTGGTGATTAGGAAAGGTGAAAAGATTAATATCAATCTATTTACTCACTTAGCTTCATTTATTACAAAAAAACTTATTTCGTATGGAAGTACTGTAGAAGAATCGGTCGCTATTGCTCAAGGTGTTGTGAAAAAGCAGTTCTGGTTGCAATTGCATGATGGAACGAAACTGAGTCAACTTGACCTCACTGATGGATTATCTGATTCTGCCGCGGATAATATAAGTTTATTGCTTTTCTCTGCTGCTGTGCGTTCTTCTAATGCGATTGTTTATGGTGGCGAGGCCTTTGAATTTCTAGGGCAAGACTTAGCCGATGATTATCAAATAAATAATTCTATAAATACCCATGCGAAGGAAATATGGAAATCAATTACAGAAAGTGCAGAAACTGTTGATTTAGATATGGTGCAAACTCATTTTCTTGCTGAAGGATATAAGAATACTCCTGGTTCGATAGATCTAGAAGCGAAAGCGACTCCAGGAGAACTGGGGTTAGGAGTCTTAAATGAGGTGGGTTCGATTATTACCGTCAAAGTGAACACTAATGTATTAAGCCCTCATCTGGCAACAATTACTGAATTCAAAAATCTAAACCTTCCGCCTTGGGTGAGTGCTCGTGACAGTGTGGTTGAGGGAAAACGAGATGATGATGGTTTGCCCACTCAAATTACTTCATTTTCCTTTGAAGATGAGAGTGGAGGGAATGTAATTTTTAGTATTAACAAGGAGTCACAAAATATTTCGATGATTGATCGTGATGGGGGTGATTATAAAATAGCATGGATCAATGAAGATGAGGCGAGGTTTACTTATCTCAATACTGTAGGTAACACAAGTCAAGCAATTCTTGAGTCGCTTAAACCTGTGCAGATGGCTGCTTACCCTGTTGCTAATTATGTCAATACATTGTCGGTATTTGATGTGCCCAAGCCGTCTATAGGAAGGGAGGTCTATATTAATGTGGATAATTGTGGAGAACCATATGGTGATGCAGCTGTAGATGTTAAGTATAAAAAGATCTATCCCGTTTCTTTTAGTAACTTAACGGTAAGGGCTACTCATGTATCTGAGGGGGTGTATAAGGCTGAATTACCTATCGGCGGCGGTGCTTATACTGATGTAAGGGAGCTATGCTCCAGTACAAAAGATGCATTTGATGGTTTCTGCGGTTTAGTTGACGTGCCGGGAGCTCCCAGAGGTTTGTTTGATTGGATGGCTGGCGCATGTATTAGCTTAGGTCCATATGCACCTGCATGTGTTGGCGCTGCTATGGCTGGAAAACTATCATGTTCAGTAAGTAGTGTATTTGACACTGTCAATTCTTGTAAGGCAGCGCAGGAATATATTGATCCCCGTAATGTTATCAATATCGATTTAAAGGAAAAATATAGATACCAAGCTCATGTCTATGGGGCTGGAGTAGCACGAGGATCGTTTCCACAATGTGGCTCAGAGAGAGGGTGCTCTGATTGGAAAAGGGTGGAGATAAGTAATTTGGGGAATGAAGTATTACCTGAGCTAAATGTTAGCCTGAATACCCATAGTGCTCCAGGTATAAAGTCATTAACTCTTGATCCAAAGTATAAGAGTGGTAATTGGCCTTTTGGAGAATCATATGATGTGCAAGCGGAATTTGAGTGTCTAAAGCATGAATATGACCTAGCTATGATTGACTTCGAAGGCCTGTCACTACAAAAAAGATGGGGGGAGTCTGTTGCTGATGGGGAAATAAAAACTATAGTAATTCCTCAGTCTGATAAGAATGCGATTCAAGATGAGATAATTATTACTATAGATGATATCACTGGAAAGAAATTTTCTAAAGCATTGGAAGTAATTGGGCCAAGAGAGGCTCCGTTGGGAGTCGCAGCAGTACCCAGTCAAGAACTCAATAGCATAGATATAAGCTGGCAGGCTGTACGTGGTGTGGAGAGTTATAAGGTGCTCTGGTCTAATGCACCTGGTGTTAATGAGTTTTCTCATGAGATGTCAACGGCCACTACTGAATATGTTCATGAGGAACTTGATGCTGATCAAACCTATTTTTACAAAGTGTTAGGTGTTTATGCATCAACAATTAATGGCCCTATGAGTGACGAAGTTTCTGCAAGCCCAATTGGAGCAGAAGTACCCGACGGACTAGCTGCGGAGCAAGGTGAGGAAGAGGGGAGTATCGTACTGACCTGGAATGATATATCTGGAGCAGATAGTTACAGGCTTTATTGGTCTAATGAAATGAATGTGAGTGAGGACTCTTCTTATATTTCCGTATCGGGTGGCCTACCTGAATACCTTCATAAAGATTTAGATGTGACCAAAACCTATTACTATAAGGTGGCAGGTGTATACGGTGGCGTGTCGGGAGGGCTGCGAGATATCGAGGTCTCAGCGCTACCTACGGTTATCTATCAACAACATCGGATTCTTTCAGCATTGCAAACGACTCAAGATCCCCCGTTAATTCCCTATACTAATAATTATGGCACTGGCATGGTGGGTGTGTTGGTTGACTTGGATGTTAGGCGGACGATGGGGCAGATTCCTAAAAGCATTCATATCTGTCAACGTAGTGACAATTGGGTGCCAATTAATAGAATTGATATAGAGCCGTTAGTGACGGATTTTCCTGTTGAAAGTGGATTCTCGACCAATACACAAACTGCTTTTTTTGAGCTAAGTCAGGCCGGTATATTCACTGTCTATAGGGATTATAAAGGTGAAAATGACTACCTTTGGAGCTCGGGAAAGCATCGGACTTGGGGGACGGGTGAGGCCAAATATCAAATTATTGTGAACTTAAACGATAAATCTGGTTCTGCATTTGATATTAGCCAAAGTAGTGGTGGTTCAACGTATCACGTTGGGACAGAGTCTGCGCGCACAATATTAGGATCATCTTTTAGTAATGCAGAGGGTGCGTGGGGTGCAGGAGAGGACGACTATGTTCTGTCACCCCCAATATTCTTTCCTAAGCAAAAGATACGCGGCACTCACTATGATATTCCACCATCATGTACTAGTGGTGAGTTTTTTTAGCTTGAACGTGAGCTATAAGTACTAACACCCAGTAAAAAAGCATAATCTGCATAGCCTCTGGGGTTAGAGCACGCTTGCTCTGACCCCGTGTCACTGCATCGTGCTAAAATCCCGCCCATGATAAATTTTACCAATGTCGCGTTGCGGCGCGGCGGCAAGCTGTTGTTTGAAAAGGTTACCTTTACGATCCATCGGGGGCAACGTGCTGGCGTGACCGGGGTTAATGGCTGTGGCAAGTCGAGCCTGTTTGCGATGGTGCGTGAGCAACTGCATTCTGACGCGGGTGAGCTGACCCTGCCACCCAATCAGGTGATTGCGCATGTGGCGCAGGAGACACCTGCGCTGGACCGTTCTGCGATCGATTATGCGATCGATGGCGATGTTGAGCTACGTACCATTGAGGCGGAATTGGTAGAAGCCGAGGCGGCGGATGATGGCAATCGCCAAGCGCAGTTGCATGCCAAACTCGAATCGGTCGATGGTTATACCTGTCGCAGCCGTGCGGCGCGTCTGCTGCATGGACTGGGTTTCAAAACGGAGCAGGAGGCATTGCCGGTTAAGAGTTTTTCGGGTGGCTGGCGTATGCGTCTGAATCTGGCGCAGGCGTTGATGTGTCGTTCCGATATTCTATTGCTCGATGAGCCGACTAACCATTTAGACCTGGACGCGGTGATGTGGTTGCAGGCGTGGTTGACCCAGTATCAGGGCACGTTATTACTGATCTCGCATGACCGTGATTTTCTCGATGATGTGACCACGCATATCGCCCACGTAGAGCAGGGCGGTATTGAGCTTTATACCGGTAATTACAGTGCCTTTGAGAAACGTCGTGCGGAGCGGTTAGCGCAACAGCAGTCGGCCTATGTTAAGCAGCAGGAAGAGATAGCCCATATCCACAGCTTCGTGACGCGCTTTAAGGCGAAGGCGAGTAAGGCGAAGCAGGCGCAGAGTCGCTTGAAGACGCTAGAGCGGATGGAGATGATCAGTGCGGCGCATATCGATTCACCTTTTAATTTCTCTTTTTTAACGCCGGAAAAATTGCCGCATATGTTGTTACAGCTGCGGAATGCTGAGGTCGGCTACGGCGATAAAACAATCCTCGCGAATGTGAAGCTTGATTTGGCGAGTGGTGATCGAGTGGGGCTGCTGGGGGCGAACGGCGCGGGTAAATCAACGCTGATTAAAGTGCTGGCAGATACGCTGGCACCACGCTGCGGTGACTTTACCAAGGCGCAGGATCTGAAAATTGGCTACTTTGCGCAGCATCAGTTGGAGCAATTGCATCTTGATGAAAGCCCGTTGGAGCATCTGTTACGGCTCAATCCGCGCGCACGTGATCAGGAATTGCGTGATTTTCTGGGGGGCTTTGCCTTTAACGGCGATAAGGTGACTGACCCGGTCGCCCCTTTCTCGGGTGGTGAAAAGGCGCGGCTGGTGTTGGCGATGTTAGTTTATCAGCGTCCTAATCTATTGTTGCTTGATGAGCCAACTAACCATCTGGATCTGGAGATGCGCCATGCGTTGAGTGTGGCGTTACAGGGGTTTGAAGGGGCACTGGTGATGATTTCGCATGATCGCCATATGCTGCGCAGCGTGACTGATCGCTGGTTATGGGTTGATGGCGGTTGTGTGACGCCGTTTGATGGTGATCTGGAGAGCTATCGTCAGCAGATGATCGCACGACGTGAGGCGGATGAATCGGATGCGCCTGCTGATCTGCAATCTGCGGGAGCCGCAGGGGAGAATAGCCAGGTTGGGCGCAAGGCGCGTCGCCAGCAGGATGCTGAACAGCGTCGCGCGTTGAAACCGCTGCAAAACAAGCTGAAAAAACTGGAACAGCAGATGGATAAGCTGAATACGCAGAAGGACCAGATTGAAAGCCAGCTAGCTGGCAGTGAAATCTACGAAGAGACCGAAAAGGCCCGTTTGAAAACCGTGCTGGCTGATCAGGCGAATGTGAGTGCGGAGCTGGACCAGGTCGAAAGTGAATGGATGGAAATATCTGAGTCATTGGAAACGCTAACTGATTGATTTGGTTGGTTGAGTCCGATAAGTGTGGAAACGCCCATTGAACGGTGGTTATTTGCTAGAATGTGGCAAATTCTAATTATTAGCATTACTTTGGGGCAAGCTTAAACCATGTCTGAGCAGATTAATCTTGAGGCGATCACCGCGCTCAAAGAGAAATACGAGAGCATTATGGTCACTATTGGCATTTCGCTCGGAATGGGGTTAATGCTCTCCTTTTTCATGTACGCGCAATTCATCGATCGTATGCCACCCATTTTCATTCAGGTGTGGCTGGTCGTTGTCAGCCTGATGATTGCGGCGCTGTGTTATATCAAGCGTCTTTCGTTTAAGTGGCTAATGACGCGTCATGGCAAGCGTGCTGACTTTCAACCATTGCTGGTAAAGATTGGTGTTGCTGATATGGAAAAGGATGCCAAGGTGTTACTGGCTGAGAAGTTTCCATCGTAACGACGGGTGATTGCCATCTGCCTCGTATGGCTAGTGGCGAAGGCTGTTAACGCTTTTCTTTAAGGGGGTATGCGCATTCCGTTGCGCGGCTGCAATCCATCGCTGCTTAATTCCGTGATTGACCGCCTCCTGCGATTGTCTACATCCTGTATCCAGCGTTATGTCATGATCCTTATGACTGTTTGAACACCTTTTCCAGCGCTGATCATCCTTGCTTTAGGTTCCCATATCCCTGTGACGTTTGGCATCCTGCTACTTCATTGGTGACGACTATAGCGAATTGCCCTGAGCGAAGTGTCACAGCATTGTTAATCTTTTGTCACGTTTTCGGTGGCTCGTTATGATGGGTTGGGGTGCAGAGTAAACGTGCCTTTGCTGCGCTTAAATAGCGCCACGGTCTAGGTACGATGGCGGGTACGCGCTGTTGATAGGCTCGATACTGATCGCCAAACTGCTCCACGAGTTTGTTCTCCTCTAATCGGGCGCCGATGATGAAGTAGGCGCTCACTATCAGGTTGGTGACGAGCGTGGTGCTTTCAATGTCCCTCGACCACAGGAGCAGCAGCGCGAGTGCATACCAGGGGTGCCTGACAAAACGGTGCAGCGGAGAGATGGTAAAGGTACTGTCATCGTCGTGTGCGTGATTGATGTTTGCTCTATTTCGCCACTGACGGGTGCCGATGAAGTGGCTCATATCGTAATAGCGTGTAGACCAGATAAATCCGGTAATGGCGATTACCATAATTGAGAGTGCGATGATCTTTGCTGTGCCGGCCCATGACCAGAGTGGCTGCGCTTCAAAACTTTGTTCAAGTGCCAAAATGGGCAGCAACAAAATAACCGCGCTGAGATTGAACCCGACGCGATAGCCATGCATCTGCTGAGGCCAGTGCGCTCGAAACCACGCCTTGCAGCGCAGCGAGGCGAGTAACGAATGCACGGTGCCATAGGCGATCCATGCGACGGCAAGGGTCATTAACTCTATGTAATGGGCTGTTGTCATGGAATGGTTGGGCTGATGGTAATTTCCGCTGATTGAAAAATGTTTATAATAGCCGCCATCTCCGAATATTGTCGATTTTAAAAAAGGTATAACGAAGTGATTAGAAAAACCTGCCAGAAAATCTCAGAGCATAAGGCGTTTGAACGCTTTGTGGTGGCGGTGATCGTGATTAACGGGGTAATTCTGGGCCTGGAGACCTCGACCGGTATTTACACCAATTATGGCCCCTGGTTACAGATGGGACACCAGATCGTGCTGGGGATATTTATTCTGGAGGCGGTCATCAAGATCACCGCGGTTGCGCCGCAGTGGAAGCGCTATTTTGGTGATGGCTGGAATCTGTTTGATTTCACGGTGGTGGTGCTGTCGTTGATTCCGTTTACCGGCGACCTGGCGATGGTGGCGCGTCTGTTGCGTCTACTGCGGGTGCTGCGCCTGATCTCTGCGATTCCTGAGCTGCGGATGATCGTCTCGACGTTGATCCGTTCGATCCCCAGCATGGCGAATGTATTGCTATTGATGAGCATTATTTTCTATATCTATGCAGTGGCGGGCTATCATCTGTTTCACGCGCATGACCCGGAGCACTGGCGTACGCTGGGGATGTCACTGCTGACGCTGTTTCGCATTGTGACACTCGAAGACTGGACCGATGTGATGTACACCGCAATGGAAATGCATCCGCTAGCGTGGATCTATTTCGTGAGCTTTGTCATCATGGGTACCTTCGTGATTATTAATCTCTTTATCGCGGTGGTACTGAATAATCTGGAAGAGGCGAAGATTGAACGCCTTGAACAGTTACAACCGCCGGTATCGCGTGATGAGCTGTTGCGTGAACTGCGTCAGACACAGCAGTCGCTAGAGCGATTGCATCAGCGTATTGAGAAGCAGGGTGAGTCAGTCAAATATTAATGAAGGCTCGGAACGAAGCCTAAGCAGAGATCAGTGCGTCGGGTTCATGGTATTGAGGAATCTCAATATAGAAGGTTGAGCCTTTTCCTTCTTCGCTCTCGAAACCGATCTTGCCATTATGTTCTTCGATAATGGTTTTGCTAATACACAGCCCCAGTCCGGTGCCGCCTTTCGCTTTTGTATCGGAAGCATCGGCCTGGGAGAAGCGTTCAAAAATTTTTCCTCGAAATGAGAGTGGAATGCCATCGCCATGGTCTGTGACGAGAATACGAAAGCATAGTTCATTTTTTTGTAAGATAATTTGTACTTCACTATTTTGCGACGAAAATTTTGCTGCGTTAGATAAGAGGTTTGCCAGCACCTGTAAGATGCGCCCGCTATCGGCATACACCATGGCAACCTGTTCGCTTGCTGTTATTGCGTAAGTGACCTGGTGGCTTCTTGCAAATTCTCTGTTTTCCTCGACGGCCTGGTTGAGCAAATGATTTAAACAGACGGGCTCCATGTGATATTCCATCTTGCCTGTTGTGAGCTTTTCGATATCCAGTAAGTCATTGACTAGCCTGATTTGGCGTTCACAGTTTTGATAAGCAATATTTACCATATCCTCGATTTTTTTTGGCATTTCTCCCATGGCACCTGAGGCGATTAAGCCAAGCGCACCTTTGATCGAGGTGAGCGGAGTTCGGAGTTCGTGGCTAACGGTGGAGACAAATTCGCTTTTCAACGTTTCTGCTTGCTTGCGCTCACTGATGTCGTGAATGATGCCAATGAACAGACGTTTATCTGCTTGCTTCATGCTGGAGACATTTAGCTCTATTGGAAAGGTGCTGCGGTCTTTTTTATAGCCATAGATTTCGCGTGCCTGGTTGATGATGCGGGTTTCATGAAGCGTTGAGTTTTTCAGATAGACGCTATGCATTGCCCTGTCTTCGGGTGGCAGCAGCATCGAAATGTTTTTTCCAATGAGTTCTGAGGATGTGTAGTCAAAAATTTTCTCGGCCGCGGGGTTGGCGTCGTGAATAATCCCGCGCTCATCAATCGTGATGATCCCTTCTGCAGAGTTTTCTACAATGGCACGGATGTGAGCTGCATCGGCCAGGGCTTGCTGGGTAGCAACCTCTAGTGCGGCAGTGCGCTCAAATACGGTGTTTTCGATGATCATCGTGCGTTTGGCTGAGGTAATCAGTAGCGCGGTTATCAGGAATGTCGTGATCAGTACGCTAGCCAGCATGAACCATTTTTGAGTGGTGATCTGGGCGCTGAAGGTGGGGTCAGTGGGGATGGCGATGACGGTCCATTTCCTGGTGCCAAAGGTGAACGGGTACTCGACATGCAAGGCACTTTTTGCCTCTTTAAGTGATAGTGGGCTGGTCGGGGGTGGCGATTTATTATGTGATAGCCGTGAATAGAGCAAGCCCTTTCCGGCGGGTGCTTCTTCGTCATATAGATAGAGGTTGATACCGTTGGACAAGTGCGGTGAATCAGGATTTGGGTGGCTGTGAAAATCAGTCATCAGGCCTGATAACCGCACAACACCCAGTATAAAGCCTTTGACTTGGTTTTCTTGTATACCAGTCTTGCTACTAGTTATTTGAGTCTTTGATACGGGGTCGAAGAGCAGTATTCCAGCATTGTCTTTTTTTAATTGCACTAGTGTGATTCTTTCAGAGGCGACGGCCTTGCTGAGGGCCAGTGATTTTTTTATGGTTGCGAGCCGCTCAGGGTTAGAGCCAAGATCGAAGCCAAGCGCAGCCTCGTTTCCCTGGTATGGCTCGAGATAATATATCGGGTAATAAGCCTCTCTTGAGTTGGCGTGGACAAGCGTGCCACTGGCATCTTTCTCAGTAAACTGAAATGTGCTAAAGCCATCATTTCTGGCGGCTGCTTCGAATGCAGAGCGTTCTGTCGCGGGGACAAATGGAATCCATTCAAGTGCCTGAAAATGATTATTCTGTGTTATCAGTTCGCGTGTAAAGATTTTGAATTCAGATCTGTCGACAAATGTGCTGCTATTATAAAAGGCGCTGATGGAGTGCAGCAGCGCAACTTTCTCTTTTGAGCGATACTCTATTGCGGCCGCGCGCTGCTTCGAATCTTTCTGGAAGCTAGCATATGCGGTATCAAAATCAGCGTTGTGTGCCAACTCGTATAACAAAAAGGCGCTGATGATGCCGATAAATAGCACAGCCAAAGCGGGACTGTTGTGTTTTACATTGAACAATTATCTCATCCTTGATATTGCTTGTTTAAAGGGGGGGCTGTTCTAACTTCGTCTGATCCCTCATGAAAAGTGCTGGCTTTATATCCTATCGGCCATGTTGCGCGCTCTTTTAAGGTTTTCAATATTTTCCTGGTTTAGCTTGAATTCTCATGTCTTATCTTTTTTGATAAAGTGTGCGTCGAGACGTTTATTTCTTGTGTTAAATGGCGTATTTGCCCGCTTATGTATGTGTATCAATGTGCTAGGTGCTGGTAGAAACGTCGCGGTGAGCGCATTTAGGCGTTATGATTAGGTTTATTATGTTTAATTTTTTTAAGAAATTGTTAGGAGTTCCCATGACCACAGCAAGTGCAAGACATATTCTGGTAGATAGCGAAGAGGAATGTAATTCGCTTAAGGCGCAGATCGAAGCAGGTTCAGATTTCGCCGATGTAGCGAAAGAGCATTCGAAATGCCCATCTGGCGGCCGCGGTGGTGATCTTGGCACTTTTGGGCCAGGACAGATGGTGAAAGAGTTTAACGATGTTGTATTCAACGATGCGGTTGGTGTGGTGCACGGCCCGGTACAGACGCAGTTTGGTTATCACCTGCTAGAGGTGACGGAACGTTCTGAGTAGTGTTCATTCGTTGTATGGATGACAAAACAGCCACCGCCATTTAGACGGTGGCTGTTTTCTTTGTGCCGGATCGGTTTTATGGATTAGAAAAATGCGAATAACAGATGAAATGATGGCATCGCTCGACAGTGCTGAGGCGTGGGTGCATTGGGGTGTCGAATACTTTGAGCAGCACGGCATCTATTTTGGCCATGGCACTGATAATGCGATGGATGAAGCGGCGTGGCTGGTGCTCTTTGCGTTAGAGATGCCGCTGGATGTTTCATTGAATGACGCGCCGCAGCCGCTTGCTCAAGCGCAGCGCCGTGCCATTGCTAATCTGTTCCAACAGCGTGTTGAGACGCGTAAACCCGCCGCTTATCTCACGCACGAAGCATGGTTCTGTGGGCTACGGTTTTATGTCGATGAGCGGGTGCTAGTACCACGTTCACCGATTGGTGAATTGATTGTGAATGGTTTTGCGCCGTGGTGGCCATCTCAAAGCTCTGTTAATCGAGTGTTGGATATCGGCACTGGCAGTGGTTGCATTGCGATTGCCTGTGCACACGCCTTTCCTGAAGCGGTGGTTGATGCGGCTGATATCTCGCCCGATGCGCTGGTGGTGACACAACAGAATATTGAACTGCATAAATTGGATGCGCGAGTGAATGCCGTGGAGTCTGATCTTTTCAGCGCGCTTGATGGCAAACAGTATGACATCATCGTCAGCAACCCTCCGTATGTCGATGCCGAAGATATCGCCTCAATGCCGCAGGAGTTTCATCACGAACCGCAGCTGGGTTTAGTGGCGGGGGTAGATGGGCTCGATTTTGCGATCCGCATCTTGCAGGATGCACCGCGTTATCTGTCTGAAGATGGCATCTTGATTGTTGAGGTAGGCAATAGTGATGCTGCACTGGCAGCGCGTTTTCCTACGGTGCCTTTTATGTGGCTGGAGTTTGAGTATGGCGGTCACGGAGTCTTTCTGCTGACGGCGCAGGAGCTGGTTGAATACCACGAGATCTTTTCAGCGGCGTGATTGCGCGCTATTTTCGTTCTTTAAAGCAGGATGGCGAATCGCGTCAGATAGTTTCGTGGGCGATGTATGACTGGGCCAACTCTGCCTATGCGACGGTAGTGATCGCTGGTTTTTTTCCGATTTTCTTTAAGCAGTACTGGGGCGCAGACCTGAGTGCTGCTGAGAGCACCTATCAACTTGGTATTGCCAATGCGGTATCGAGTCTGGTGATTATGGTCTTTGCACCGTTATTGGGTGCGATTGCTGACCGCGGCTCCGCACGTAAAAAATTCCTGCTCTTTTTTGCACTGATGGGCATTGTGATGAGCGGTGGGCTGTTTTTTATTGAGCAGGGTGAGTGGGCACTTGCGGCGATTATCTATGTGCTTGCCTCGATCGGTTTTATGGGCGGCAATCTCTTTTATGACTCGCTCATTGTGCAGGTGGCCCCGGAGAAGAAGTTCGATGTCGTATCAGCGTTAGGCTATGGATTAGGCTATTTAGGCGGCGGAATACTATTTTCTGCGATGGTCGCAATGACCTTATGGCCAGCTGTGTTTGGGCTAAATGATGCAAGTGAAGCGGTGCGGATTTCATTTGTCTGTGTCGCGCTGTGGTGGGGGCTATTTTCAATTCCATTGTGGCTGTTTGTAAAAGAGCCGAAGGCTGATCGCAATGAGTCGAGCTGGCAGATTGTCTGTGGCGGTTGGCGGCAGTTGCGTCAAACACTGCGCGAAATTCGTCAGCTAAAAGTGGTGATGTTATTTTTGCTGGCTTACTGGCTCTATATTGATGGCGTCGATACTATTGTCCGTATGGCGGTTGATTACGGGCTGTCGATTGGCTTCGATTCTAATAGCCTGATTGTTGCGCTGTTGATCACTCAGTTTGTCGGTTTTCCAGCCGCGATTGTTTTCGGCAAGCTTGGCCAGCGTTATGGCGCTAAAACAGGCATTTTTATCGCGATAGGCGTCTATATTGGGATCACCGTGTGGGCCTCTATGATTGAACAGGCGATCGAGTTTTACGGCCTCGCGATTATGATCGGGCTGGTGCAGGGCGGAATTCAGTCCCTTAGTCGTTCACTCTATGCGCGCCTGATTCCAGCGGATAAGTCGGCCGAATTTTTTGGTTTTTACAATATGTTGGGGAAATTTGCCGCGGTCGCTGGGCCGCTGATGATGGGCTGGATTGCCGTTGCAACAGATAGTCACCGCCTCGCTGTGCTATCGCTGTTAATTCTCTTTGTTGCGGGAGCTGTGTTGTTGTGGTTTGTGGATGAAAAGAAGCAAGCACCAGTGTGAGCTTATTGTTGCTGAAGTTTTAATTTCGGTTTAATTTAAGTTATATGTTGTCGATAAATCATGCATGTTCTATTTTCTTGATAGTATCTGAGCTGAACAGTCCTGTGTGACAGTAGCTACCATTTTTTCAATAATTAACTTTACGGGGTCTATATTTCAATGGATAACCTTGAGCAAAAATTTGACGAGGCTTCGCGTTATTTATCTTCAAGGCGCTTTGATGAGGCTATTGTTTCTTGTGAACAAATATTAGAGGCAATACCGGGGCAGCCTGAGGCCTCTCATGTACAGGCATTTGCGTTACTTGCAAAGAGCCAAACGTTTTCATTGAGGGCGATTGAGCAGTTGAAAAAAGCACTGGAGTTGAACCCTAAGAACTCGCTTTTGTTAGCGACTTTAGGTGAGGCATACCTTGCAACAGGAAAGCTATCTGAAGCGAAGGCAGTACTTCAACAAGCTTTAGATAGTGTACCTGATTATTATTATGGGCTATTGGTGATGGGGCGGGTTTTACTTCAGTGTGAACGCTACTCCGACGCTGAAACGGTGTTGCGAAAGGCGCTCAGTTTACCGGATGTTGATCATCAGCCCTCTTATGTTGAACTCGCCAAGGCTTTGATGCCTGGGCCCATGTATCTAAATTTATTAGCTGATTTTCATGCCTGGCTTCAGCCTGCGGCTTATGTTGAGATTGGTGTGGAGTCGGGTAGGACGCTTGTGATTGCACAGCCACCGACATCGGCGGTGGGAATAGACCCTGAACCAGATCTTAAATACCCATTACCTGAAACAACTCAGGTGTTTAGTTTAGGTAGCGATCAATTTTTTGAGCAACATCATCTTCCTGACGTTATTGGGCACGCTACGATCGATTTCGCTTTTATTGATGGTCTGCATGTATTCGATCAGGCCCTGCGTGATTTTATGAATGTGGAAAAGTACAGTCATCCCAATACGGTGGTGGTGATACATGATTGCCTGCCAGTGGACGCTGTATCTTCGAATCCTAACCGCACTACTAATTTCTGGTCTGGCGATCCATGGAAAGTGATGGCTGCATTGCGAAAATTCAGACCAGACCTTACTTGCTTTACGGTGCCGACATCACCCACTGGCCTTGGTGTCGTTACCAATCTGAATTCAGGTAATAGAGTGCTGCATGAATCTTATGATGAAATTATTGCTCGCTACCAGGATAAGGACTATGACTGGTTAGTTGATGAAGGGCTTGATGAAACGTTAGGGGTGTTTGTTAACGATTGGGATCAAATTGTGGCGCGGATTGGCGAGGCGCATGCCAAGCGTTATGAGTGAGTTTTTTCTGTCTCATATGATCACTGTTTAATACGAGATTCCTCGATTTGATTGACGGAGTACCTGCTTAAATATCATAGGGTTACTGTCGGGAATTGAGGTTAAAATTCGCCGTGGGGGAGCAATTCCCCTATAATGGTCGATTGCCCGCGTTCATTTTTAATTTTCCCAAGCGGGTCAGGAGCTTAGTATGGATCAGTCGCTGGTTTTTGATATCGAATTAATTCGTCGCTATGACAAGAGCGGCCCGCGTTACACCTCGTATCCCACGGCGGTGAAGTTTGATGAGGGCTTTGCTGAGGCAGAGTATCACGCAGTAGCGGCCAGAAGTAACCGGGCTGGCGGCCCATTATCACTCTATTTCCATATTCCATTTTGTGACACGCTCTGTTTTTACTGCGCGTGCAATAAGATTGCGACCAAAAATCGTAAGCACGCAATCCCTTATTTGGCGTCGCTGTTCAAAGAGATTGAGATGCAGGGGGCGCTGTTTGATAAATCGCGCAAGGTTGATCAGCTGCATTGGGGCGGCGGTACGCCAACGTTTATCAGTCATGAGCAGATGACGGCACTGATGGCGAAGACGCGTGAGCATTTTAATCTGCACGATGACGATAGCGGTGAGTATTCAATTGAGATCGACCCGCGTGAAGTGAAAAACGACACGATTAAATTATTGCGTGAACTCGGTTTTAACCGCATGAGTCTCGGTGTGCAGGATTTTGACCCCAAGGTGCAGAAGGCAGTCAATCGTATTCAGACTGAAGAGCAGACCTTTGCAGTGCTGGATCAGGCGAAGGCAGAAGGCTTTAAGTCGGTCAGTGTTGATCTCATTTATGGCCTGCCATTTCAGTCGTTGGAAGGGTTTGCAAGGACTGTTGACAAGGTGATTGCGGCGGGACCGGATCGTCTCTCTGTTTTCAACTATGCGCATCTGCCGGAGATGTTTAAGCCGCAGCGTCGTATCCTTGATGCCGATCTGCCTTCGGCGACTGAGAAGCTGGAAATTTTGCAGATGACCAATGAGCGCCTGAAGCAGGCGGGTTATGTCTATATTGGCATGGATCACTTTGCTAAGCCGGATGATGAGCTGGCGGTGGCGCAGCGTGAGGGCGGTCTTTATCGAAATTTTCAGGGCTACTCGACTCACGCCGAGTGCGACCTGGTTGCAATGGGGGTGACCTCAATCGGCATGGTGGCCAATACCTATAGCCAGAATGTGAAAACAATCGAAGAGTACACGACGTTAATCGATGCCGGTAAGCTGCCGGTTTATCGCGGCATTGAACTGAATGATGATGACATCTTGCGTCGTGAAGTGATCACCAAGTTGATCTGTCAATTTGAACTCGATATGGCATCAATCGCCAGGCAGTTCAATATCGACTTCGCTGAATACTTTACGCTGGAGATGGAAGAGATTCGCCAGATTGAGTCTGATGGATTGCTGACCATCGATGGCGATATAATCAGCGTATTGCCGGCAGGGCGTCTGTTGATTCGCAATGTCTGCATGGTCTTTGATCGCTACCTGCGTGAGCAGACAGAACAGCGATTCTCCAAAGTCATCTAATGTATCGATTCCAATGTATTGGTTCAGGGCTTGACTGATCTAATCTAAGAGCCTTATGAAAGCCGCCTTTAAGGCGGCTTTTTTTATGTCTCTCTTTTATGGTGGCTCAATAAATGCATGATGAGCAGGCGAGGTTGGACAGGTTCGCGCCTGTTTCTGTTTTGGCTGCAATGAAAAAGACTACCTTTAAAGCGATTGGTGGAATGAATAAAAAAATCTATGTCTGCTGTTTGAGTCTATTAATAGCGCTATTAACTGCGAGGGTTGCTCTCGCTGATGACTTTGTAGCATGCGAAGAGGGGATATCAATACTGGATGAGAAGTCCTATGAGATTTTGGCGGATGTTGATATCTCGGATGGCGATGTGATTGCCTACCGGCAATTACTTGCCGGGTGTGTTGAGATGTACCCCTCTTATTCGGCGGGAAAACGAGATGATTTTTTACGGCTGCTAAATATTCTGATGGAGCGGGTCGATGCGGTCTATACACGGGTGTCGTCGGAAGGACTATACCTCCCCGAAGGGGCGTCACGGCGAGCCGAGGCGCGAGCAGCGCGTATTTTAGCGATTAAGCGATCGATGCAGCAGCAATATATTACGATGTTGAGTCAGCATTATCCGCTTGATAAAGGGTGGGGTGACGCCTTTGTTACGAGCCTGTTTATTGGGTATGAAAGTGTCGATGTTGATGGGCTTGCACGTTATGGCGCAGGGCGATTTGGGGTTAATGTTTATGCCCAGCTGGGCGAACCTCTAGATGATAGCGGAGGCTGGGGAGCACATATTTTTGGTGGTGCTGAACTGACGAGTAGTGCGGAGAACTCTGAAGCCGTTGTGAATGATATCTATGAAATCGACGTCAACCTGTTTATGCCGCATGGGATGGCGGGCGGTCGTCAGGGGCGTTGGGCCGCGGGACCAGTGGCGGGTGTGAAAATGAAAAAATTCAGTGGTGTGAGTGTGTCGCGTTGGGAGTATATGGCAGGGCTAAGACTCGCACGAAGTGCTGACCTTTTTATCGATGGACGCTATGGCAAGTCGGAAGGCGTGGCTGGCAAGCGAATCGAAGTCGTCGCCCAGCTCCCAGTCGCGGAAGTGCTTAACGGTGATGTGATTGTGGGCGGCTCACTAAATTTAAGTACTGATGATGGCGCAAGTAGTGGTGATGTGATGCAAGTGTATCTGCTTTGGCAGGTTGATTTTATTGATGTTCTAAATGTGTATTAATAATTGAGACCGTTGATTTTTTTATAAACTCATATTGTGTGCCTAAAGCTGCCAGCCTTTGTGTTGCCAATTTTTCCAGTATCCCATCATAATGAGCTATTCACGCCTTTAATCTGAACGTTTTAGCGCACGATCGACTATATGCATGATCAACCGAGGCTCCTTAGAGTAAGTGTCGTTTTGATCACATTATGAGACTATTGGTGCGTGATAAGATCGTTTAGTGGGCCACTTGCAGTGATTGGGGCATTCTAAATGAAATCTCCACTTGCCTGTTTTTGATAAATGCATGGATGTGTTTTTAACTTAGCTATGACTCAGACGACCGTGTTTAATATCCGTTGCATTAGCCATCCTAGGCTTTTACTCAGCATCATTTTTTCATTGTTGCTGGTGGGTTGTAGCAGTGGTGGCGGTGGCGCAGGCGCAGGCGCTGCTTCAAATGGTGCTCCCAGTGCCAGCTTCACCGTAACGCCTTCATTTGGAGTGGTTCCTCTAGTGGTGCAGTTTGATGCCTCTGCTTCTCATGATAGTGATGGCCAGATTGTGACTTATCATTGGGATTTTGGTGATGGCCAGTCGGGCAGTGGTGAGAGTGTGAGCCACGCCTACACTTTGGTTGGGATTTTTTATGCTAGATTAACAGTGACTGATAATAGCGGTGCGCGAGCGAGCACCACTAGAGTGATAGGCTCAGGTGGTTATACGATTAGTGGGGCTATTGGTATTTCTTCCGGTTCGGTTGTGGATAGTGATGTGAATGACCCAAATGCGTCCTATATTAACAATGACACTTATACGGTGGCGCAGGCATTACCAAACCCGGTGAATCTTGGTGGTTACTTGAATGTGAAGGGTGACTCGAAAGTGGCGGGTACAGGTATTCCGGGTCGTTCACTTAGTGTTGGCGATTATTCCGATTTTTACAGTATTAGTCTGGTAGCTGGCCAAACAATTTCTGTTTCGATTGAGGATGCTGTTGCGGGTAATTTGGATCTGCATCTTTATCACGATGATGGCAGTGTAGACCCTGCTAATCCGGATTTTGCCTCGCTTAACACTGGTGCTACTGAGGCGTTAACAGTAGCCACCAGTGGCGACTATTTCATCGAAGTCTATGTGACCAGTGGGTATTCAGCATATACATTGGTCGTCGGTCAGGCGGCGCTACTCAATCTATCGGGTCGTTTAGTTTCAAGTGATGATTTTGTGCCAGGCGACGTTTTAGTTAAGTTCAAAGATGGGCCCGTTGGCATTGCTTCCATGAACTCGACTAGTGACAGGGCGGCGGCGTTGGGTCTGCAGGTAAAGGCCGGCAGTGATCATAAGCGGACTCAATTAATGAAGTTAGGGGATGTATCAAAGAGAGGCTCAACTTTTGATATATTAGGTATGTCATCAAATCCTGCGCAGCGTCAATTCCGCTCCAATGACCTGGTAAAACAGCTTAAACTTGAAACATTACAGGTGATTCAAACATTACGCCAGCGTCCTGATGTCCTGTACGCAGAGCCCAACTTTATTCACCAGGCAACGGCAGTTCCCTCTGATCCTTTGTACAGCTTTCAGTGGCACTATCCATTAATTAATCTTCCAACTGCCTGGGATATGGCAACAGGTGCAGATGTAACGGTTGCAGTAGTCGATACGGGTGTTTTGCTGGGGCATCCAGATTTAAGCGGGCAGTTCCCAACAAGTATTTCAACGCATGATGGTTATGATTTTATTGTGGATGATGCCAATTCAAATGATGGCGAGCCGGGTATTGATGGCAATCCAAATGATGCTGGCGATGGTGGGGGCGGAAGAAGTAGCTCATTCCATGGCACGCATGTCGCGGGAACTATCGCCGCGGCCACCGTTTTTTCACCGGCAACGGGTGGTGTGGGTGTCGCTGGTGTTGCACCAGGTGCCAAGGTGATGCCGTTACGAGTATTGGGGCAGAATGGAGCTGAAAGCTACGATATTTTGCAGGCGGTACGTTATGCAGCGGGGTTGGCTAATGACTCTGGAATAACATTAAATGCATCACAGCGAGCTGAAGTGATTAACTTAAGCCTCGGGCGGGTGGGTGGCTATTCGCAACTGGAACAGAATGTCTATACCGCTGTGCGTGATGCAGGGGTGATTGTGGTCGCTGCGGCTGGTAATGAAAATAACAGTGCGTTCAGTTACCCAGCTTCTTATGCCGGGGTTATCTCCGTTTCTGCGGTAGATATTAATAAGCAGAAAGCGCCTTATTCTAGTTTTGGAACGGCGGTCGATATTGCTGCGCCAGGTGGTAATTCATTAGCCGACGTGAATGGTGATGGCTATATTGATGGTGTGTTGAGCACGCTGGCAGATGATGCTAGTGGTTCACCCAGTTTTAATTACGCCTTTTATCAGGGGACTTCAATGGCCGCCCCTCATGTGGCGGGTGTGATCGCGTTGATGAAGTCAGTTCATAGTGGATTAACACCCTCAGACGTTGATTCACTATTATTAAATGGATTGATCACAGAGGATCTTGGGGTGGCTGGTCGCGACGATATTTTTGGTCATGGTTTGATTAATGCGTTTAATGCGGTGGCTGAAGCACAGGCGTTAGCATCTGTCGTTGTGCCAAATACGCCAGTGCTGGGTATTTCACCTGCGGCACTCAATGTTGGTGCCGTTGAGAACAGCGCTATATTGTCGGTTACTAATGCGGGGAATGGGGTGTTAACAATCACTTCTGTGACTGAGAATTCGACGTGGTTGACGGTAACCTCTGGCACTGTTGACGCTGCGGGGCTTGGTACTTACCAGGTAACGATTGATCGAAGTGGTTTGGCACCTGGCACCTACCAGGAGAACATCACTTTTGTTTCATCGACAAACACGATTGTCATTCCTATCTTAATACAGGTTGTTGTGCAAAGTATAAATGGCGATGCCGGATACCACTACGCCTTGTTAGTGGACGCCTCTGATTTCTCTTTTGTTGATGAGTGGAGTGGGCCGGCGCAAGGTGGGCAGTATCTGTATCAATTTTATAATGTGACATTTCCTGCTGGCCGTGAATATTATGTGGTTGCGGGTAGTGATCTTAATAATGATCTATTTATCTGCGGTGTGGGTGAAGCTTGTGGCGCTTATTTTACACTGGGTAATTTTCGGGCGATTGGTGAGAGTGGCCCTTACTCTGGGATCGACTTTACCACAAACTTTAGCGCGGGCATCGGTGTGAATGCCGTACTTGCAACGGAAAATCGACCGATGGGCATTCGTCGTCAAACCGCAAACAGACAATGGCAGCAAAACCGATGATGAAGATTTCGTTAGGATTATTTTTATTGGTTACCAGTATTGGTTTGGTTGCCTGTACGGCAAATGCTCAACGTGATGACAATGGGCAAAAAGAAGCCATTCCGATGGCTGCTGAGGTGCTTTATTCCAGTACACAATGTGGTCATCTGGATGCGCGTGAGAACGTTAGCCTGATTGACACAGTGCCGCAGCTAGCATCTGCCTATCGTGGGTTTCAAAAACATGTGATGGGGGCTGAGCCCGCCACGTTGCCAGCGGTCGATTTCAAGCGTGAATGGGTTGTTCTGCTTGAAATGGGGCGGCGCCCAACGCTCGGCTATCGTCTCGCGCTAAATGATGTAGCCCCTAAAGTCATCAATCATCATCTTGAGGTGACGGTTGGCTGGATTGAACCGGGTCAGAATATGGCGGTTGGCGAGATGCTGACCAGTCCCTGTCTGCTGTTGAAGCTGCCGAAAGGGCCGTATCAGGCGATCTTGTTTAAAGATCAAAATGGAATGCGCAAAGCAATTCTTGATATTCCTCAGTAGGAACACGCCTTGATTTCAGGCGGCGGTCCTGGGCGTTAATGGCTTACCTGCGCTAGTCTCACCGCAAGCCTCTGTGCGCTTGTATTTACTGCTTTTCTTCTTATTTCCTCTAATTAATTGTTTTAGCTGAATAAAGGGGAGTGTTCGTCGTCGGGCATGCTACTTGTTGACGTAAAGATTGCGGGTGTGCGGGCGATACATTATTGACATGAAGTCCTTTAAATAATTGGAGGGCAATGGAATTTGGTTCATGGCGTAATGATCGAAGCAGTCGGGTTTTCTGGTTGGAAAAGACTTTCCAATATCTTTATTGGCGTGGCGATTTCTGTGTTTATTTCGGCCTGTGGCGGTGGTGGTGATGGCGCCGACTCTGGTCAAGCGTCCAATAATGCACCGAATGCGAGTTTTGTGGCGACGCCTCAAAGTGGCAAGGCACCACTATTTGTGCAGTTTGATGCCGCTGGTTCAACCGATTCGGATGGCACAATTGCTTCTTATGCGTGGGATTTTGGTGATGGGGAGTCGGGCGGTGGTGTGAGCGCCAGTCATCAATATACGACACAAGGTACCTATACTGCGACGTTAACCGTCACCGATGATGGTGGGGCTAGTTCGTCAATAATCGCTGATATTGTGGTGGCCGCTTCAAATGTGTTGCCTGTGCCCAGCTTTACTGCCACGCCATCGTCAGGTAAGGCATCGTTAACGGTGCAGCTTGATGCGACCGCTTCAAACGATTCGGATGGGCAGGTGGCCAGCTATGATTGGGATTATGGCAATGGCATAACGGGAACCGGGATAACCAGTAGCCAAGTTTATTCAGCAGCCGGTGTCTATATAGTGACATTAACGGTTACTGATGACGATAGTGCAACAGCTGTTACCTCAACTGCGGTTATTGTCTCTCCTGCAAATGTACCGCCAAGTGCCAGTTTTAGTGCAACCCCATCAACAGGTAAAGCGTCGCTGACGGTGCAGCTTGATGCGGCATTGTCTAGTGATTCGGATGGCACGATTTCAACTTATGGCTGGGATTTTGGTGATGGTCAGACAGGTAGTGGTGTGAGTACCAGCCATGTCTACACCGCTCAAGGAACCTATGTTGTGACTTTAACGGTCACTGATGATGATGGCGTGTCAGTTGACAGTGTTTCATCGATTGTAGTGACGGCCCCCAATGTCTCGCCTACCGCTAGTTTCACTGCCACACCTTCCTCAGGGAAGGCGGCGTTGACGGTGCAATTGAATGCTGCTGCCTCGACAGATTCGGATGGAACCATCTCTGTTTACAGTTGGGACTTTGGTGATGGGCAGAGTGGAGCGGGGGTTAACCCAGGCCATGTCTATGCGACCGCAGGCACTTACATTGCGGTATTGACGGTGACCGATGACGATGGTGCGACGGCTTCGATTTCATCTGCTATTGTCGTGTCGGCCGCGAATGTTCTACCTACCGCTAGTTTTACTGCTTCACCATTGACGGGCGCGGCACCGCTTATTGTGTCGGTTGATGCCGCTGCTTCAAGTGACTCAGATGGAACCATCTCAAGTTATAGTTGGAACTTCGGTGATGGGCAGACCGGCAGTGGTGTATCAAGCAGTCATGGGTTTGTTGCACAGGGCACATATGTTATTACGTTAACGGTGACGGATAATGATGGCGGCGTGGATACCAGTACCGCAACGGTTGTTGTCGCGACCGGTAACGTTGCACCTGTCGCCAGTTTTACTGCTACGCCAACGAGTGGTTCTCTACCGCTGGTGGTGCAAGTGGATGCCTCGGCCTCGAGCGACGCTGACGGCACTATATCATCCTATAGCTGGAATTTTGGTAATGGCCAGACAGGCAGCGGTGCCACTGCCAGTCATGGCTATACAGTGCAGGGTAGCTATGTGATCACGTTAACGGTGGTCGATAATTCTGGTGCAATCGATACCAGTACCACCACCATTGTGGTGGCCGCAGCAAACGTTCCCCCCGTCGCCAGTTTTACGGCTACGCCAACGAGTGGTGATGCCCCGCTGGTGGTGCAGTTTGATGGCACGGGATCGAGTGATTCGGATGGCTCGATCAGTATCTATAGCTGGGATTTCGATGATGGACAGTTTGCTAGTGGCTCAACGGTGAGTCATACCTATGCCGCACAAGGAACCTATTCAGCAGTCTTAACGGTGACGGATAATGGCGGCGCTAGTGCCAGCACAAATGCTTCTATTGTTGTGGCGGCAACGCCAGTACCAACGACGACACTCAGTGGCTCTATCAGTATTGCATCGGCCACGATTGTGGATAGCGACGTGAATGACGCCAGTGCCGCTTATGTTGCAAATGATACCGAAGGTAGTGCGCAGGCGTTGCCTAATCCGGTGATGTTAGGTGGTTATCTGAATGTTGCGGGGGCGGGTGACAGTGGCGCTTCATTTGTGGTGGGTGATACATCTGATTATTACAGTATTAGCCTGGTCGCAGGGCAGGTGGTCACCGTCACGATTGGCGACCCGGTTGAAGGTGATCTGGATCTGCATCTGTATCATGATGATGGCTCGATTGATCCTGCAAACCCTGACTATCTCTCTACGGGTACTGGGCAGGTAGAATCACTGACAGTTGCCACCAGTGGTGATTATTTGATTGAGGTCACTGTTGTTTCAGGATTCTCAAATTACACACTGGTTGTTGGACAAGCGGCTCCTTTGTTTAATGTGGGAGGGCTGTCATCAACAGATGAATTTATGGCGGGTGATGTGATTGTTAAGTTTCGAGATAATTCAATCGACGCAAGTGCATTGCAGTCACCGAATGCGCAGGCGGCATCGTTAGGATTGCAGGTTAAATCGAGTCGCAGCAGTCGAGAGCCGATGTTAATGGGGTTAGGCGCGGCTCAAGGTCGTCAGGCTGCTTTTGATCGGCTTGGCATCACATTTGATGAGACTGGTAAGGCCTCTGGTAAACGCCGCTTTAAATCTAAAGACCCGGCAAAGCAGCTTAAACTCGAAACCATGCAGGTGATCAAGGCGCTACGTAAACGGGCGGATGTGTTGTACGCCGAGCCCAACTATCTGCACAAAGAGCACGCGGTGCCCACGGATACCTATTACGGTTTTCAATGGCACTATCCGTTGATCAATCTCCCCACTGCCTGGGATATCGCGACGGGTGATCCGACAGTGACAGTCGCGGTGGTCGATACCGGTGTGTTGTTAAGTCATCCGGATCTTATTGGGCAATTTTCTGCTGATGGCGGCTATGACTTTATTGAGGATGATACAAATTCTGGTGATGGACAGGCCGGTATCGACGCAAACCCTGATGACCCGGGGGATGGTTCGGGGGTTGGCAGTAGTTCATTTCACGGCACGCATGTAGCCGGTACGATTGGTGCGGCAACATCCTTTTCGCCGGGCGGCGTTGGTATCGCGGGTGTGGCACCGGGCGTTAAGATTATGCCGGTGAGGGTGTTGGGGAAATTTGGTGGCACAAGTTACGACATCCTGCAGGGGGTGAGTTATGCGGCAGGGCTGGCTAATGATTCTGGGATTACCCTGGATGCTGCGCAGCGTGCCGATGTGATTAATCTCAGTCTTGGTCGACTGGGTAGCTATTCTCAGGTGGAGCAAGATGTCTATACCGCTGTGCAGAATGCGGGTGTGATAGTGGTTGCCGCGGCGGGGAATAATAACAGCAGCACGGCCGGCTATCCTGCATCTTATGCGGGGGTTATCTCGGTGTCTGCTGTTGATCATAATAAAGCGAAGGCACCTTATTCCAGTTTTGGCACGACGGTTGATGTGGCGGCACCGGGCGGTGATACTAGCGTAGACCTCAATGGTGATGGTTACGTTGATGGTGTGTTAAGTACGCTTGCGGATGACTCTGGTGCTTCACTGAATTATACCTATGCTTACTATCAGGGAACCTCCATGGCCGCGCCGCATGTAGCGGGTGTCATTGGTTTGATGAAGTCAGTTTATAGTGGATTAACGCCAGCCGATGTTGATGCGTTATTGTCGAGTGGTGCGATTGTTGATGACCTGGGCACGGTGGGCCGTGATGATACTTTTGGTCATGGTTTGATTAATGCCCATAGTGCTGTCGTGCAGGCCCAGGTGTTGGCCTCAGTGACACCCGTTGATAACCCTGTGCTTGGGGTGGCGGCATCATCGCTTAATTTAGGCTCGGTTGATGTGACTGCGCTGCTGGCTGCGAGTAATGTTGGCAGCGGTGCTTTGAATATCACATCGGTTACGGATGATGCTACGTGGTTGACGGTGGCGACAGAGTCGGTGGATGGTAATCAGCTGGGCACCTATCGAGTGACGATTGATCGCACATCGCTACTGCCGGGTACTTATCAGGCGGAGATTAGTTTTGTCTCATCGGTAAACACAGTGGTAGTGCCTGTGTTAATGCAGGTTGTGACGCAGGCGCTTAATGCCAACGCGGGGTATCACTATGTGTTATTGCTCGATGCCAGTGACTTTAGTTTGATTGATAGCTGGGCGGGTAATGCACAAAGCGGTAGCTATCATTATCAATTTACTGATGCACCATTTCCCGCGGGGCGTGAATATTATGTGATTGCGGGTACCGATCATAATAATGATGGTTTCATCTGTGAACCGGGTGAGGCCTGCGGTGCGTACTTGTCGTTGAATGATATGCGTATTATCGATACGAGTAGTACGCCATCTGGAAATGATTTCATGACCGGTTTTGGGCTGGACTTTCAGGCAACCTCGCTTTCTGAAAAGATGGGCTACTCTCAGGGAATTCGTCGATAATTTTTTAGCGTTAGATTCAGCCCTTTTCTGTGGTTCTATTGGGTATTGCTGCTTTTCACTGGTTTTTATTTTTGCCACACTCTGTTTCAATTAGGGGATCTCTGATTAATTGCCTTATCTGTCATTGCGAGCAAAAGCGCGGCAATCTTGACGCTATATGAATCATTGAGTTAAGAGATTACTTCGTCGCTTCACTCCTCGTAATGACAATTAATCAGGGGTTCCTTAGTATTGAATGAATTTTAATGGGATCTGCTTTGATGACTGAGCGTGTTGGCTATATTGGTTTGGGGTTAATGGGGCGGCCAGTTGCGCTAAACCTATTACGTGCGGGGTATCCTGTTGCTGTCTATGCGCGCAGAGAGTCTGCAGCGCTCCCATTAGTGGCCGCGGGTGCAACGGCGTATGCATCGCCACAGGCGTTGGCGGCCGTGTGCGATATTGTCTTCATCAACGTTTCTGATAGTCCCGATGTTGAAGCTGTTGTGCTGGGTGAGCAGGGGGTGATTTGTAGTGCGCGTGCGGGCAGTGTGGTGGTGGATATGAGTACTATCTCCCCGAGTGTGACTCGTTTCATTGCAGATAAGCTATCGTTAAAGGGTATCGATATGTTGGATGCACCGGTATCGGGTGGCACGATCGGTGCTGAGGCGGGTTCGTTATCTGTGATGGTGGGCGGCAAGGCTGACGTCTTTAAGCGGCTGTTGCCGTTGTTTGATGTGGTTGGTGAAAACATTACCCATGTGGGTGGCCACGGTGCCGGACAGGTCGCGAAGGCGTGTAACCAGCTGATTGTGGCGCAGATGATGGCAGCGATTGGTGAGGCGTTTGTCTTGGCTGAGGCATCCGGTGTTGATCCGGGTAAAGTTCGCGAGGCGTTGATGGGTGGTTTTGCGGGCAGCCGTATTCTTGAAGTGCATGGTCAACGCATGCTTGATTCTAATTTTGAACCGGGTTTTAAGGCGCGGCTGCATCAAAAAGATCTGCGGATCGTACGTGAGGCGGCGGCCGAGATGGACCTTTCGTTGGCTGGTACTGAGATGGTGAGTGAATATGTCGATGCGCTGGTGGATGGTGGGCAAGGTGAACTCGATTCGGCGGCATTGGTGACAGTGCTGGCACAGCTGAGTGGGGTAACGTTGCACAAGACTTAGCGCACCGCTTTCCGCTACAATATTGCCTATGTCAGGAAATTCATTTGGAAAACTTTTTACGGTCACCTCTTTTGGTGAGAGTCATGGGCCCGCACTCGGTTGCATCGTGGACGGTTGTCCGCCGGGGCTAGAATTAGATGTTGCGGATCTGCAGCTCGATCTCGACCGGCGTAAACCGGGTACTTCGCGCCACACCACGCAGCGGCGTGAGGCGGATGAGGTCAAGATTCTCTCTGGTGTCTTTGAGGGCAAAACCACCGGCACGCCGATTGGTTTGATCATTGAAAACACCGACCAGCGTTCGAAAGACTACTCCAACATCATGAGTAGCTTTCGTCCTGGTCATGCCGATTACACCTATCAGCAGAAATATGGCGTGCGCGATTATCGCGGTGGCGGGCGTTCTTCAGCACGCGAGACTGCGATGCGAGTGGCGGCGGGTGCCATCGCTAAAAAATATCTGCAGGCGCGCTTTGGCATCACTATCCGCGGTTATATGGCCCAGCTTGGGCCGATTAAAATGGCTGAGATTGGCGCTGATGCTTTCGACTGGGATGAGGTGGCTAATAACGCTTTTTTTAGCCCCGATGTCTCTAAGGTAGAAGAGCTGGAAAAATACATGGATGCATTGCGCAAAGAGGGTAACTCAATCGGCGCACGCATTAATGTGGTTGCCGAAGGGGTACCGCCAGGTTGGGGTGAGCCGATCTTTGATCGTCTTGATGCCGATATCGCTCATGCTTTGATGAGCATCAATGCGGTGAAGGGTGTTGAAGTTGGTGCAGGTTTTGATTGCGTTGAGCAGAAGGGAACAGTGCACCGTGATGAGATGACACCTGAAGGTTTTTTAAGTAATCACGCGGGAGGTGTGTTGGGTGGTATCTCCAGCGGTCAGCATATTCGCGCTAGTATTGCACTCAAGGCGACGTCTAGCCTGCGCCTGCCGGGGCAGAGTGTCGATATCAATGGTGAGCCGATGGAAGTGATCACCAAGGGGCGACACGACCCCTGTGTCGGTATCCGCGCCACACCAATTGCGGAGGCGATGCTGGCCATTGTGCTGATGGATCATATGTTGCGCCATCGTGGGCAGAATGCCGACGTGCAGTCGAGCACCCCTGTCATTCCTGCTCAGCCTTAATGTCGAGACCCGATGAGACGGCGCCGTACTGGCGCCTCTCTGGCTTCTATTTCTTCTATTTCGCCGCCTTAGGCGCGTTGCTGCCGTACTGGGGGCTGTATCTGCAGTCGCTTGGCTTTGGCGCGCGTGAAATCGGCGAGCTGATTGCGATCCTGATGGCGACCAAGATTGTTGCGCCCAATATCTGGGGCTGGATCGCCGATCACTCCGGTCGACGGATGATGATCGTGCGCCTCGGTTCATTGCTCTCGGTGGTGGCCTTTGGCGGCATCTTTCTCGGTGTCTCTTACTGGTGGATGGCGTTTGTGATCTGCCTCTTCAGCTTTTTCTGGAATGCGACATTGCCGCAGTTTGAGGCGGCAACGATGAGCCACCTTGGTGACAGTACCCACCGCTATAGTAGTATTCGGCTGTGGGGATCGGTGGGTTTCATCATCGCGGTAGTCGTGGTGGGGCCGTTGCTGGAGGCGGAAGGGGTGGATCTACTGCCGTTGGTGCTAGTCATTCTTTTTGCCTCAATCTGGTTGAGTAGTCTGGTGGTGCCGGAGCATGCGGCGGGTCATCTGCCGCTTGACCATGAGCCGCTGCGCAATGTGTTGCGACAGCCTATCGTGGTGGCGTTGTTAGTGATCTGTTTTCTGGTGCAGATGGGGCATGGCCCTTATTACACGTTTTATACGATCTACCTCAATGACATCGGTTACTCCAGCAGCACGATCGGGATGTTATGGGCATTAGGGGTGGTGGCTGAGATTGGTGCTTTTCTGGTAATGCATCGTCTCTTTCCTCGTTTTGGTGTGCGTCGGTTATTACTGGTGGCATTGGCGTTGACGACATTACGCTGGCTATTGGTGGCGTGGTGGGCGGAGTCGTTGGCGGTGATGATTTTTGCGCAACTACTGCACGCTTTTAGTTTCGGTGTATTTCATGCGGTTGCGATTTCATTAATCCACAAATACTTTATTGGTCGGCATCAAGGGAAGGGGCAGGCGCTCTATAGCAGTGTGAGTTTTGGGGCGGGCGGTGCGATTGGTAGTCTCTATAGTGGTTATACGTGGGAAGGGCTGGGGCCAGCGTGGACATTTTTGTTTGCGGCAATGGTCAGTTTGCTGGCTTTTTTGATCGCCTGGAAAAAAATTCACATAAAACATGAAGAAAAGTGAGTCATGGAATTGACGTTAGGTTAAAGCCCGCGTATTAT
>Ga0316204_10002601_pt1 | contig 40049 bp, 36 predicted proteins | sample 6monrhotite_MG_2_FD_205661 | JGI IMG/M metagenome (GOLD analysis project Ga0316204, IMG submission 205661) | Microbial mat bacterial communities from mineral coupon in-situ incubated in ocean water Damariscotta River, Maine, United States -... | ecosystem: Environmental > Aquatic > Marine >...
GAAGTAATATTAAGCACTTTTAATGTACTCTCAGCTTTAGATGAGTAAAGTGAGACTAATTAAAGGTGCTCTAAACCTCCCGATAGCTATCGGGAGAGCTAACACTCCTCCTTTAATGGAGTAATATTAAGCACTTTCAACATACTCTCAGCTTTAGATGAGTAAAGTGAGACCAATTAAAAGTGCTCTAAACCTCCCGATAGCTATCGGGAGAGCTAACACTCCAGATCCTCCAAAAATTGGAGGATAGGCAATATTACAAATTTCTATAGATTATACAGCTTCTTGTAGTATTCATCGGCCATACGAGAGGCTGCAAAGTAGTCGTTTACATCAGCCATACTCTGCCAGTTTACATTTACCCACTCTTCGTGGTTCTGATAGTACATAGGCACAATCTCTTCTTCCAGAATTCGCATCATATGATCTGCATCGTGCTGATCTTGCTCGCCTTCAGGCAATGAAGTGTCTACTTCTGGAATTACAAAACCATTCTCATTGTGACGGCCAAACTCAAGTATCCAGCCATCATTGGTAGAGAAGTTGAGCGAGCCATTCATAGCAGCAGTCATACCACTGGTACCCGATGCTTCTAATGGAATGCGCGGGTTGTTCAACCAAACGTCTGATCCCTTTTTCATCAATGATGAAAGACCTAACTCATAACCAGTTAGTACCGTAGCATTTTTGTATTTACGGGTAAAGTGCACCAACCAGTTGAAAGTACTTACCGCTGAATGATCCAATGGATAAGGCTTACCAGCCCAAATGATCTGCACAGGATATTTCGCATTGTTCAACAGTCGCTCAAAACGCTCTGCATCGCGGGCTATCAGGTCGGCACGCTTGTATCCGGCAAACCTGCGCGCCCATACAATAGTAAGTACTTTTGGGTCGAAGATCTTACCGGTCTGATCTGCTACCAGGTCAAACAGTTGTTGCTTGAGCTCAACCTTGCGTTTGGTAAATTTCTTGCCGTCTTTTTTCTCATGGGCCTTCTGAATCACGGTGTCGGTCCAGTAAGCTTTATTCTGAGCATTGGTAATAGGGATGATATCGCAGATATCGTCAAACTCTCCCCACATTTCAGCAGAAACCTGTTGGTGCTTTTTAGAAACAGCATTTGATTTCTTGGCCATTCTCAGGGCAGCCAAAGTATGGTTGAACATACCGTTTTCAAAACCTACCAATTCTTCAATCTCTTTGATAGAAAAGCCATTGAAGAAGCCCAATTTGTGAAGGAAATTTGGATCGTTTACTTCGTTACCCGCCTTTACAGGAGTATGTGTAGTAAACACAACCTTTTCCCTTACTTTATTGATGTCACCCAGCTTTTCATAAAGTTTGAATGCTGCTGGTAATGCATGTGCTTCGTTGAAGTGATACAAGTCCACGTCATGATTCAAAGCTTCCAACAGTTTGGCACCACCCACACCCAATAGAATATATTGCGCTATGCGGGTAGAGATGTTGTTGTCGTAAAGCTTATGAGTAATGGTCTGCGCCAGGTGATCGTTCTCAGGATGATCGGTTGACAACAAAAAGATTGGGGCCGAACCAAATACATCAGGGTGTAGATAGAAAACTTTCACTTTCACCGGGTGATGATCCACTGTTACTTCCAGTTCAAGGTCTAACTCTTCAAGGAAATTGTAATGGCGCTCTTGCCACAATACGTCCAGTTCGTTGTTGTGCTTGCGCACCTGATCGTAGTAACCGTACTTCCAAAGGATACCAATGCCTACTACATTTTGCTTTAGGTCATAGGCACTCCTCATGTGAGAACCGGCCAGGAAGCCCAGGCCTCCCGAATATATTTTAAGTGGTTGGTCAATGGCGAACTCCATCGAGAAGTAAGCCACCGGCTTTTCATAGCCTTTCCCCAACTTATATGGATGCTTGAATTTCATAGTTTCTGATTTAAGAAAATAGCCCCCAAAAATACAGGTTCATATAGGCATTAAAAGGGCATGTAAGGAAAAGATTAATGCAAACGATTGTAAGCTAAAGCAAGGGTGATTAGAGTCTGAACATCAGCAAAATGCATTTCAGGGGCTCAAATGAATTAAGAGCAGTGATTAAGCGAGTCTCGTTTTGGGAAAAAAATCTCATTACTGGAATAATAATTGAGCAGATTTAGTCCAAACAACAGTTACAGGGCTTGGAATAGCATTTGTTAATATGTTAATGTATCACCAATACACTATTTAAAAATATTAACACCTAATACCGAGGTCCCCATCTTTGATGGGGATTTTTTTTGTACTAAGCTCTGTTACCTATCGTTGATCAACAGGAAAAAGGAAGAACAAGAACATGATGATTACCAAAAGATATACCTCGTTACTATTGAGTTTACTATTGCTCTGCTTTTTGAGCCATGAAACCTTAGCACAACGCAACAAGAGAAAGAAGTACGACCCTCAGAAAGCACAGCAAACTATTGCACTATTTAAAAAGACCGATCCTGCACTTTCTCGCTTTTTCGACAGTGCTTATGGCTATGCGGTGTTTCCATCAATAGGCAAAGGAGCCATTGGCGTTGGTGGGGCTGGTGGCAAAGGCCTGGTTTATAAGTCGGGTTCAATTCAAGGAGGATCGAAAATGACTCAGATTACTGTTGGTTTCCAATTCGGTGGTCAGGAGTATGCTGAAGTGATATTCTTTGAAAATGCGGATGCCTACGACCGATTCGTTAATAAAAAATATCAATTCGCTGCTCAGGCATCTGCGGTAGCCTTAAAGTCAGGCATATCGGCCGATGCAAAATACACTGAAGGGGTGGCTGTATTTACCGTAGCAAAAGGCGGGTTAATGTACGAAGCGTCAGTGGGTGGACAAAAATTTAAATTTGTACCTCTTAAGGAACTGAATCTTTAAACGGACTCCCAAAGACCAGAAACTGTCAGGTGACTACAGAGACCTCGGCTAAAAAGCCTAACCTGTAGAGAGCGTTTGGAGTATACACCAAAGTGTTGAAGTCTACCTCCAAACCTCTTCAATTTATTCAAAACAGGCCTTTGCTAAGCAAATTGCTGATCACAGCACTTTTGACTATACTTTTTGCCAGCATCCACTTCTTGCAGCGTTTCGGCTGGACTCAGGCGACAGGTCGTAGTTTCTTCACCAGGGACATCGCGTTGATTTACAGTGGCTACCTGTTGTTGATTCCATTGAGTTATTGGATATTTTGGCTGCACAGGCGTATTCCTGTTAAGGGAAGTCGAACCGCCTTTCAGCTACTTTCCCATGCCGTGGCTGCTATGCTATTCAGCAGCTTATACAACCTGCTCTTCAGCATAGCCTACTACGCCCTCAACCCCGCATGGCAGGAGTATTCTTTCTGGCTCCTCTTCAAAGACATTGCCCTAAACTACTTCAATCTGGGCCTGATTTTCTACTTGATAAGCCTCCTAATCTCCATCGGTATCAACAGCCTGTTGGTACCAGCCTCCGCTAACACTAAGAGCGAAAAGGAAGTGCTTAAGGTTAAGGATCAGCGTAAAACCTATTTCTTCCCCATAGACGAAATTGCCTATTTCACTTCGGCCGATAATTACGTGAAGGTTCATTGCGGCACAGAGGCCGTATTGATGCGTGAAAGCATGGCAAGTCTTGAAAAGAAGCTCGACCCTAATATTTTCCTGAGAATTCACCGAACCGCTTTGGTCAATAAAAACTACGTGGCACAGGTAATCAAATCGCAAAGCCAGTCCCAACTGGTTATGACCGATGAAACCATATTGCCCCTGAGCCGCAGAAGAAAAGAAGCCTTGAGCTTACTGGAAAAGGAATGAAGCTGTGCCATTGACGGATGCAGCACCTCCATTAACCACATACAGGCCCTGGCGTTTCAAAATCTTCGATGAATGCCCGATTCTCGGCAGGAAATCGAAATCTCAGAAACCATGAAACTCAAGACCATTTTAACATTAACCTTTCTCCTTTTATTCAGTGCATTGGAGGCTCAGGAGCTACCCATCAAAAATCTGGACGCCAAAGTAGACGTATCAACCGATGTACTACAAGCCTATGTAGGCTTCTATAAAATTGAAGCCATGTCGCTAGTGATAGAAGTGACTGCCGAACAGGACAAGCTCTATGTAGAAGTAGCAGGTATGGGGAAAATTCTGCTCCAAGCTGGTAGTCATACCGCTTTTGCCGCAAAGGCGCTTGAAGCGCAGATCGAATTTATGGATATAGGAAAGCAAGCCCAAAGCATCAAACTCTATCAGGGTGGAAGCGTGTTGGAAGGGCAAAGAACAGCAGCGCCTAAGGAACATGATTATCAGGCCATTGCACTGGGCAGTGATCAGCTGGACTATCAAATGAATTTTACGCCTTTTGAGTCAGAATGGGACCTTATAATCAACGACAGGAAAGTGGGTACTGCCAAGGTTGACCTAAGGCACGGCATCTATGAGGGCATTCCTTCCTATGAAGGGGGCTCTATCATTCGCTATGAGTCCATGGGTAATAAACCTTTTGCAGATCGCAGTCATTTCGCAAAGAATGATTTCGCCCCCCTACAATCGAGAAATGCCATTAGCCAGAAAGAGGAGATCACTACCCATTATCGGTTTAACACGGCCAACCAATACACCATCGACATTGATAATGGAGAAATCAAATCCACCAATCAAATAAAGTTCGATAGTCAAGTATTTAGCACAGGCATTTATAAAATATTGGCCATGGACCTGAAGGAAGGTTTGGCAGTGAAATTTCCAATTCCCGGAATCAATGGTCTGGCCTGGGAAAAGGCGCTTGTTGTCAAAAAGGAAAAATTGCAAATACCTGGCCTGGAGGGTGAATTTGACACCTGGCGCATCGAATATTCATCAGGAACAATAAAATGGGTGAGCGAAAAGGCCCCTTACCTCATACAATGGCAAATGCCTACTGGCATGACCTGGAAATTGAAGCACTTTCAATAGCAAATCAGGACCACATGATCAATTACATCCTTTTCATTAATCATATAGCTCAGAAGGCATATATAAAGACGTTTTTGAGATAACAATGTATAATTCTAATGGAAGAATTAGAATTTCCCGAAACAATCACTTGCAATTAGTGTTATAATAACATAGATTATTTGGGCATTTATGTGCCTGATGACTATAGTGACTGACTACTTCTACTTATGATACGACTGATGAACAACACGGGCATTAGCAGGGATCAATTCCCCTTGTCTGATTCCGCGAGAAAAGACTTGTCCAAAGTATTGAAATGGATACAATGGATGATGGTTTCTTTAATTGCCATCACCACCCTGGGTAGCCAGGTTATTTCCTTATAATTACTGCTTTACCCAACTACAAGGTTGCCATCGGCAGCTGACATAGTTGTGCTCGAATGCTCATATTTGATATTTATTTTTTAGGATTACCTGGCGGTGTTCTCTTTTGATCCCATGCTGTAAATTAGGTTCATCAATCAAAAGCACCCGCACCCAAAGAGCCTCTCTAAAAATTCAAGATTTCGATTTAACCCAAGTGTAGCACTACGAGGCGCGAAGCTCTTTCGCAAAAACTTCAAAGATTAAAGACATCTTTCGCCACGCTCAAGATAGCCTTCTAAGGGAAATCGAGTAGCATCAGGCAAACAAAGGGATTACCTGCGATGATCCCTACCTCACCCACTCCTGCAAATACCAAATCCGCAATGTGCAGGCACATTGAGCTTTTTTTGTTTAAGGAATCTGCTGGAACAAGTTCGAAAGAAGAATCTCGGGGCTTTGTCTACCGGGATTACCTGCGGTGATCCCTATTGCGCCCACTCCTGCAAATACTAAATCCGCAATGTGCAGGCACATTGAGCTTTTTTTGTTTAAGGAATCTGCTGGAACAAGTTCCGCAGATTCCTTAAACAAAAAAATCCGTATCTCACGATACGGATTTTGTGCTTGATGTGGGCGCTGAGGGATTCGAACCCCCGACCCCCTCGGTGTAAACGAGGTGCTCTGAACCAACTGAGCTAAGCGCCCCTTCCTTATTGGGTGTGCAAAGGTAATACTGGATTTTATTTATGCAAATACTTCCCCAAAATTATCTCGATAAATCTTAACAAATATCTCTTCACCCTTTTGCTACAGCGAGTGGGCATTTTTCATTATTTTGCATCCAGCCCTATTCAATAAACTGAACTATGACGCTCGGTCAATTCAAGGAGATTTTTGATCAGTACCACACTCCAATAAAGAACTTCCTTTATTATAAGTGCAGCGATGTGGCCATGGCTGAAGACCTCACGCAAGATGTATTTATGAAGGTGTGGGACAAACGTGAGGAAATAAATCAGGAAACCGTCAAAAGCTACCTCTATACCATTGCCAATAACATGATGTTGAATAAGATCAGGCACAACAAGGTGGTAATGAGCTTTGCAGATAAAAACAAAGACCAGAAAGAGGCCCAGTCACCACAGTACATTCTGGAAGAAAAAGAATTCAAGGAACGATTGGAAAAGACCATTAGTGGCATGCCCGAAAAGCAAAGAGAGGTATTCCTGATGAATCGTATTGACGAACTTACTTATAAGGAGATAGCAGAACGGCTAGCACTAAGTGTTAAGGCCGTAGAGAAAAGAATGCATGGCGCTTTAGGGTATATGAAAGACCGCATAAAGCATAAGATATAATTTGTTAAATTTAACCTGTTGGAAAAGAACAACCACATAGATGACTGGCTATCGCAGGAAACCACTGCGGAAGAGCGGGAAGAGTTGGAGCGCATGATAAGCTTCACCGAGACCCTCTCTGTGCCTGAGCTTACCAGCAAAGAAAATGCATGGGAGAAGCTCATTTCCAACATTGAGGAACAAGCCCCGGAAAAAGAACAAATCCTGGTTCCTCAAAAGAAAAAAACCTCAACCTGGCTTATTTGGACAAGTAGTGTAGCTGCGGCCCTTGTCATTGGTTATTTCTCCCTCTTCTATAACAGTGCAGATGGTGTGATGACTTTGAATTCAGGCATTGCCCAAACAGTTACTGAATTACTTCCTGACAATTCGGAAATATTACTGAACGCAGGTTCAGTGGCAAGTTTCGATAAAAACGAATGGTCGCAGGTAAGAAGCATATCCCTTACAGGAGAAGCCTTCTTCAATGTGACTGAAGGTGAAGCTTTTACCGTGATCACCAATGCAGGAACAGTAACCGTTTTAGGAACCAGTTTCAATGTTTTTAGCAGAAATGACGAATTGAGCGTTCAGTGTTTTACCGGCAAAGTGCGGGTAGATGCTAAAGGAGAATCTGTCATTCTGACGGCTAACCAAAGTGCTGCAATAGATGCACAAACCGGACGTTTGACTGTTCAGGAATTCAATCCTGAAAAAGCCGCCACCTGGAGAAATGGAGAATTTTATTTTGATGCCGTTGAATTGAGTGAGGTAATTGCCGAATTGGAAAGACAATTCGATATCACAATTGAGGTGACCGGAGATATCTCCAATCGCTTCTACACGGGTTTCTTTAGCAAGCAAAGTCTGACCGAAGCACTTCAGTTGGTTTTTGTACCTATGGGCCTTGCCACCTCTGTAAATGGCAGTATAGTAACTGTTGAATAGTGCGACTTCTCTTTTGCCTGGTTTTGAGCCTTTCGCTGAATGTGCTCCATGCGCAAGATGCGCCTGGCATAGTAATCAATGAAAATTTCTCAGAAGCCCCCCTTTCCCGGGTAATCCGGGTTCTCAAAAACAAATATGACATCAAGGTTGCCTATGACGATGCCCTGGTAACTGGAATCACCGTCAATGGCAGGTATACCAAACAACCACTCACACGGTTTCTGGATAGTATTTTAGCCGACAAAGGCATCGATTACCAAATACTGAATGGGAAGATCATCCTAACGCCAAAACTGGTAGACCTGGCCCTGGACCAGCCCAGCCTTTTCGACCTGACCATTTATGGTATCGTGACAGATGCTGAAACTGGTGAAACACTGCCCAATGCGCTGATTCGAGTAGAGGGGTCAAGTGTGGGTACCATATCGAATAGTGATGGCTATTTCTCGCTGCCTAAAGTGCCTTCAGACACCAGTACCATTGTGGTTTCTTACCTGGGCTATAAGAAAAACGACATCCAGTTAGAACCTGGTCGCACGCGGGAAACATTGAAGATCAGGATGGAGATGTCCGTCAAAAGTCTTGGCACTTTTGTTCTGCTGGATGAAGAGGGTGACAAGATTAAATATGGTGATGACATTAGCCAGATCACCATTAACCCTCAAGCTCTTTATGGGCTGCCTACCCTTGGAGAATTAGATGTTTTTCGATCCCTACAGTTGCTACCAGGCATTAGTGGATCTAGCGAGAATGCCTCTGGTCTCAATATCCGAAGCAGTACCTCGGCTCAAAACCTGGTCTTGTTTGATGGTTTTCCCATCTACAGGTTAGACCATTTTTTCGGAGTATTCAGCGCCATCAACTCCGATGCCGTACGTGACATCCAGGTGCTTAAAGGAGGATATAATGCGCGCTATGGCGGCAGAATTTCCGGAGTGGTGGACATCACTGGAAAGACTGGTAACTTCAACCAACCCACATTCAATTTTGGCATGAACTTCTTGAGTGCCCGAATGAGCCTGAATGCTCCATTAAATTCTGGTAAGGGCGCCATCCACATCAGTTACCGTAGGGCTTTTACGGATATTATTCGCAGCCGCTTGTTCGATAAATTATACGATCTCTATGGAGCCAATCAACAAACATCAGAGTCCAATGACATAAGGCCTGATTTCAATTTTAGGGACTTGCATGTAAAAGCCACTTACAATGTTTCCACCCGTGATGTACTCAGCCTTTCTTATTACAGAAGCAAAGACATTTTGAGCCTTTCTTCTGAAGAAACGCTGGAACAACAAGGTTTTGCATATATCACCAATGAGAAGACCGAATGGTCCAATACTGGACTCGGGTTTACCTGGAGTAGAAACTGGAGTTCTCGCTCTTTTTCAAGCCTCACTCTTTCGCGATCTGAATATTCACTCAGCTCCGAATTCAGTGAGCAATTCATTACCAACGACAATACTTTTCGCGGGTTCCAGGAAAACAGAATGAATGAGATAGAAGACCTACAGCTATCTTATCGCCATGAATTAGACATTGGTACCAAGCACGATCTTGAAATGGGCCTTCAGTTTTCCAATTTGCAAAATCAGATTGCCATTGTGGATGAAAGTGACCGTCCCATTCCTGTATCGGTATCCGATCTTGCAGAAAGCGGTTCCATTTTGAGCCTGTACATCACTGACAAATTCAACATCAGTAAAAAGCTACAACTCACCACAGGCCTGAGATACGAACTCACCAACGTAACCAACCAAAACTACCTTGGGCATCGCCTGGCACTCTCTTACCGGCCATTTCCCGCCTTACAGCTCAAAGCTGCTACCGGGCAGTTCTTTCAATATGTAAATGATATTGTATGGGATGACCCCAGAAACAGAAATCAGAATTTTTGGCTCCTGGCCAGACCTCGTGGGTCAGTCGACCCGAGTAACTCCGAGTATTTCGAGATTCCCCGACTCATTTCCAACCATTACATTGCTGGCTTAAATTATTCAAGAAACGGCTGGTTGATGGATGTAGAATATTTTGAAAAAACACTCGGAGGCCTGTTGGATGTGAGTATTTCCTATGAGTCATTGATAGGTGACAACCCCACTATTTTCAGTCAGCAAATCTCGCGAGGCGAAGGCTATGTGAGGGGCATGGACTTTTTGATTCAGAAAAATGTAGGCCCATACCAAGGCTGGGTAGCTTATACATTGAGTAAAGCGCAAAACCGTTTTGCTAATATTAATGAAGGCGAATTCATTCGGGCCCGCCAAGACCAAAGGCATGAGGTGAAATGGGTCAACTCTTTCTCTTTCCAAAAGTGGAACCTCTCTGCCACCTGGATATGGGGCAGTGGCAAACCGTTCTATACACCCCGGGTTCGTTTTGTTAGAGACAATACGGGTCAGGTGATCGACTATGATTTGATCAATACAGAAAAAGTAGTGAACGCCCTCCCTGACTATCAGCGGGTTGACCTGTCCATAGCCTATAAATTCGAATCTCCTAACAGCCGGGGAGAGATGGGCCTGTCACTCTTTAATGTACTCAACCACACCAATGTACAAACCCGTGAGCTTGACCTTTCACAGATAGATGCCAATATTGCACTTGGAGAGCAGCCGCGAATTACTTTCAGAGACATTCAACTACTCAATTTTGCTCCCTCCTTTTTCTTCAATTTAAACTTCTGATTTTTTCGGGTATTGGTAGGGTATTGGTACCAAGCCGTGTAATAGATTCAGAATGCACGGAAAAGAGCACCATATCATGTGGGAACGGGAATGGCTCGAAGGGAAGATTTCGAAGGAGGAAGCACAGAAAAGAGCCAAAGACGGGGAAAACATCAGTGAACTGCTGCAGTCTATGGAACGAGTATCTCAGTTCCAGGTAACATCCTATGTTCCAAAGGAAACCGCCTGGGAGATGCTGGAAGAAAAGATTGCAGCAGGCAAAAAAACAAAGGTTATCCTTATGCCCAGAAGGTATTGGATAACAGGAGTAGCGGCCTCTTTCATCTTAGCTATCGGGGCTCTTTTCCTTTTTCAAAAATCAAATACTGAGAATCCAGGGCAAGTTGAAATGGCTACCCTGAAGGCGCAAACAGAGGACATTATGTTGCCAGATGGCTCCATGGTCTACCTCAATGCCGACAGTAAAATTTCATATTCAGAAAATGGCTGGAGCCAGGAGCGATTAATCAGCTTGCAAGGTGAAGCATTTTTTGAAGTAGAGAAAGGCGTCCGGTTTACAGTGTCCACTGCTTTTGGTACAGTAGAAGTATTGGGCACGAGTTTTAATGTGAACACCAGGAATGGGCGGTTGGAAGTTTCCTGCAAAACAGGAAAAGTGAGAGTGACATCAGCCGGTAGCCAAACGAGTCAGACTATCACACCTGGTCAGAAGACGATTGTTCTGGCGGGGGTTGTTCAGGACGCTACGATCGTAAATGTCGATCAGGTGGGTAGTTGGCGCGGAGGAGAGTTTGAATTCGAGTCTGTGATGCTGATCGAGGTTTTGAAAGAACTCGAAAGACAATACAATGTGACTCTGGACTACGATGAAAAAGAGCTGAAAAACAGAGTGTACACAGGCTATTTTAGCAATACAGACATTACCGAAGCCATACAGTTCATATGCATCCCTATGGGGTTACAGTATGAAATAGATGGAGATAACATCCGCATCATGGGCAACCAGGATAGTAGATGACAAGATAATTCAGGTGGCGAGAAGATGATGGTTAAGCAGTTTCGTCACCAGTTTCTTAGGTTGAGGCGAGAGGTCGAGAGGTCGACCTCTCCATTTTTTTACTCCGCTGTAGCTTCGTCCAGGTAAGCGTTGAAAGGTGTTATGGCCTCGAACACTTCCATGCCCTTCTTCATAAATTCCATCCCTAAAACGTCTTTATCAGCCATTTTGTAAAATACCGTAAAGCTTTTGAAGCGCAGTAAATCAATGTCTGGATGCTCAGCATCATAGCCCTTAGGCGGCCTTTTCAGTTGCTCCCCATTCATGCCATCGAAGTATTTCATAAATCCCTTATCGGCCAAAACAGCTTTTAAGGGTGCTGCATTGTAATCTATTTCTTGACGAATTTTCTTGAGCTGATCGGCTTCTGGCCGGTACATACCCCCAGCCAACATGGTATTGCCTGGCTCTAGATGCAAATAGCGAATGGCCTTGCTGCTCTTCCTACCTCCTTCGGCTATACAAGCAGAGAAACTGGTCTTATATGGTGTTTTGTCTTTGCTGAAGCGAACGTCTCTATAGATTCTGAAAATGCAGTCTTTGGGCTTGACATCCTGAAAACGCTCGTCTGTCTGAGCCAAATGCTCAATCACCTGTCCTACCAGGTCTTCAAACACAAGCCTGCATTCTTTAAATCGTGCTTTATTGGCCTCAAACCAATCGCGGTTGTTGTTGGCTTTGAGTGCTTCCAGAAAGTCAAAAATTGCTTTAATATCCATGCTCACTTTATCTTTTCAACAATGGTTTCCAGGCCCATTCCCCTCGATCCTTTAATGAGTACGTGCCCTGCGGGTAAGACGATTTGGTCGAGGTAAAGGGACAAATCTTCTTTGGTTTTGCAATAGACTGCTTCAGGATTCGCCTTGGCAGCTTCTTCCATTAGCTCACCACAGAAAACCGGCAGGTCAATGCCCATGTCTTTGCAAAGCTGACCGAGGGCGGCATGCTCTTTCGGGGCATCATCACCCAGCTCAAACATATCTCCCAAAATGGCCGTCTTCGGTTCATCAGTCACCTCTGCCAGATTTTTCAGGGCAGCAGCCATAGAACTGGGGTTAGCATTATAGGCATCGAGAATAATGGTTTTATCACCTCTCTCAATTTTCTGCGAGCGATTGTTTTCAGACACATAAGCTGCTACTGCTTGATTGGCCTTATCAGCATCCACACCAAAGAACTTACCCATACAAAGGGCTGTGCAGATGTTGTCGAAATTGTATTCACCATGTATCTGGGTTGTCACCTGTTCGCCTGCTTCCGTCTCAAAAACTACTGTAGGCTTGGCAGCCACCAATTTGGCATGGAAATAATCTCCTTCCCTTGGGTAGAAATATGGGTTCTTTATTCTCCTTTTAGCCATATTTCTGAGTATCTCTTGTCGGGCATTCACAAAAACGGCCCCACCCTTTTTTATCAAGTGATTGTATAGTTCACTCTTGCCTCTTATCACCCCCTCAATGCCGCCAAAACCCTCTAAATGTGCTTTCCCTATGTTAGTAATCAAGCCATGACTGGGATCGGCTATGCTGCTCAGGAAACCAATCTCGCCTACGGCATTGGCACCCATTTCTATGATGGCCAGCTCTACATTGCTGCCGATACTCAACAAAGTTAGCGGTACCCCAATGTGGTTATTCAGGTTACCTTTCGTGGCCAGTACCTTGTACTTAGTGGCCAGCACATCTCTGACCAATTCTTTGGTACTGGTTTTACCGTTGGAGCCTGTAATACCCACAAACGGAATGTCTAATTGTTGGCGATGATGGCGCGCCAGGTCTTGCAAAGTTTCCAAGGCATCTTCCACTAAAAAGCAACGATCATCTGTGTTGAAATCAGCATCATCTATTACCGCCACAGCTGCTCCTTTTTCCAAGGCCTGTGCTGCCAGTTTATTGGCATTAAAGTTGGGGCCTTTCAAGGCAAAAAAGAGGTTACCTTTCTGAATGGACCTGGTATCAGTAGATACTCCTGAAGACTTCAGGAAGTGTTGGTAAAGATCTGCAATAGAGCCGCTCATAAGTCTGGAATATGTCTGCCAAGTTAATACAGAATTGTGATCTTGTGACGTTGAAAAAATGAGGACGACACAATTGTTTATTTTTGCGTTGTTAAGGAAGAGATGAGGATCATTTTATGCATGCTATTTGGCCTTCTTGGCCTACAGGCCCAGGGGCAGTTTCGGTTTAGCGAGGACCGTACGGTACCTGTGAGCATCAATGGCAGCGAATTGGCCCGGCCCTGGGAAGGGGGCATCAACTCGGCCCAGTACCAAAAGACGGACCTGAATAACGATGGAGTTGAAGACCTGGTGATCTTCCATCGGATGACAGAAACCCTGACAACCTATCTGGCGCTTGAAAATGAATTCGTTTTTAGTCCTGAATATGTGGCATTCTTCCCTGAAGAAGTTTCGGACTGGCTGGTAATGGCCGACTATAATTGTGACGGGCTTAAAGACATTTTCACCAGTACTCCCCTGGGCATCAAGGTATTTGAAAATACTAGTAGTGGCGATGATCTCTCATGGACTGAATCGGTGGATTTCATCATTTTTAACGATGACATCAACCTGCAGGTAAATGCTTCAGACATTCCCGGCATAGCCGACATTGATGGTGATGGCGACCTTGATATCCTCTCCTATCGCTTTTCCTCATCCAGTACCATCGACTATTACCGCAATATGAGTGTGGAGAATACCGGTGGTTGTGGTGAGTTGGTTTTCACTCGTGAAATCAGGCGCTGGGGCGGTATAGAAGAGTGCGATTGTGGCAGTTTCGCCTTTGGCGAAACCTGTGCTGAATTGGGCGGTGTGGCCAATCCGCAAGACTTTGGGCCATCGACAGAGTCGGTAGAGCATGCCGGTGGCAAAACCATCTTGCCCATAGACATTGACAATGATGGCGACATGGACCTGATCACCTCCGATGAGTTTTGCGAAACTCTCTATTTGATGGAAAATAAAGGCAATGCGCAGCTTGCTGCCATGACCGAGTTCCAGAGTTTTCCGGTAGCGTCACCAGCAGCATTCTACATTTTCCCCTCAGCCTTTTACGAAGACATTGATTTTGATGGCACCAAAGACCTCATTATTTCGACTAATGCAGACAACAACATTGGCAACCGGATAGACTTCACCGCTACTTCTCGCTTTGCCACCAATGAAGGCAGCAATGAACTCCCGGTTTTCGCGAATAGCTACAGTGCCTTCCTACAATCAGAAATGATCGACCTGGGAGAAACAACCTATCCCACTTTTGCAGATGTGGACGGTGACTCGGACCTGGACATGATTGTGGGCACAAGGGGCAATGTGCAAAATGGTGAGTTTCTGGCTACGCTCTATCTCTTCGAAAATGAGGGCACACCACTTCGTCCGGCATTCAACCTCACCAATGATGACTATTTGGAGCTCAGCAGCTCAAATTTCAGAAATCTAAAGCCACAGGCCATCGACCTGGATGGGGATGGAGACCTCGATCTGGCCTACCAAGCCACAGAAAATAACGGCAATAGAACTGCCATTCGCTACCGAATCAATCAAGGTAATTTTAGCCTGGGCAATGAAAATGAAATAGTGCTGGCTGTCTTAGAAAATGACCAGTACCACTTCGCCAATATCGATGGCGACAATCAAGCCGACTTATTGATTGGCAGCAGACTAGGCAACCTCACCTATTACCAAAATGAGGGCAATCTGAGCTTTGGTGAGGGCAGCGATAATTTTGGAGGCATTGACAATGGTTTCGAAACCCGTACGCCCTCCATACTGGTCGCTGACCTGAATAGAGACGGCAACTCCGAATTGATTCTCACCGACATTACGGGTTTCATGAAAGTGCTGGAAGGAGAAATGGGGCCAGATTTCATGCCTGATAATACCTTCACAGCACTCACAGACCATGCCTTGCTCAGTGGCCTTCAAACTACCAGACTTGGACTCTTTTCTCCCCTCACGGCAGCCGACCTCTTTGGTGATGGCCGACCCGCGATTATATTGGGCAACCACAGGGGTGGTTTACAGCTCTACAGAAACCTGAGTAGCAATGATGGTGGTAGTGCTGGTGAAGTAAGACTATTTGCCTTTCCCAACCCCACTAATGGTTCGCTTTTCCTTCAAGCCAGTGAAAGTGGCACATTGGAAATTTATACGCTTTCAGGAAAACGCATCCAGCAGGGCATTGCCATCTCTGGCACAGAACAATTGGAGGTAGACACTACCGAAATGCCTGCCGGTATCTATTTATTTCGAGTTACCAATGGCAGCGAAGCCAGCGTGGTCAAAGTCATTATTCAGCGCTAGTGCGGATACTGGTTTATATACAAATTAAGGAACGCGAGGCGATCAAATTTGGCAATCCTTACAGCAGCTGGTTCAAGGCCAACTCCCCTGAGACCGTACTTTTAGATGTCGACAATCATTCAGACGGTCTGGTGATTGAGCAGGAGTTGAAAATGATCAAGGAAGCGGATGCCAGCATACTCCTGCTTGAGGTGATACCGGAAACAAGTCCTGGTAAAGCGAAAAAGTTGATAGAAGCCTTGTTACGTGGTAAAGTGAAACCAGAATTGATTCATGTTAACGGCCAAAATGAAACGGTTGAAAAGATGCTGAAATTGAGCCGGGTGGCTTATCATCACGACCTTAGTGAGAAGGAATTGAAAGCACTGCTTTTGGCAATCTTAGATTGACTGTTCATCATTTCTTGTCGTTTAGTTAAGCTTTTCCCGCCCTTTAATTCCCTTAAGGGATGACAGAATAAGTCGCCTTGCCTTTCATGGGCGGGGCTAAGAGCTGATTTTCAATAGTCTATTTAATCTCGAAATCATCGGCATCGAGGTTCGCTGGGAAGCGTTCCCGAAAGGCCTTCAAATCTTCATAAGACAGATTGACAATTACCGTCTCCTCTGCTTCAGTGAAAACCAGTGTTTCACCTTTGGGTGCATAAGCCCCGGTGTGGCCAGAATAGTCAATGTCCATCCCATCTTTTCCAACTCGGTTAACCCCTATGGAATAGGCCAGATTTTCGATAGAGCGGGCCTTGAGCAGGATATCCCAAATATGAGTTCTGGCTGCTGGCCAGTTGGCTACAAAAAGCAATAGATCATACTCGAAATTGCGATTGCGGGCCCATACCGGAAAGCGTAAATCATAGCAGATTAATGGGCAAATTTTCCAGCCTTTCCACTCTACTATCAACCGCTCCTGGCCCATGGTAAAGTCCTTGTCTTCATCGGCCATGCGAAAGAGGTGGCGCTTGTCATAGGTCTTGTACTCACCATCGGGCTGCATCCAGATCAGGCGATTGAAGGCATTGCCTTTTTCCTTGACGATGTAGGAGCCGGTGACTACCGCTTTCTTCTGAGCCGCCATCTGCTTCATCCACTTAAAGGTGGTAAAGTTCATGGGCTCGGCCACTTCCGCCACATCCATGGTAAAGCCTGTCTGGAACATCTCAGGCAATACAATGAGGTCTACCGGCTCAGTGATTTGCCAGAGTTTCTCTTCCAGACTGGCCAGATTGGCTTCTACAGATTTCCAGTAAATCTCAGTTTGTACAAGGGCGACTTTGAGGTCTTGCATGGTGGCAAGTTATGTTAAAATCAAGAGTCTATAAACTGTTTTGTAGGTTCATCCGTCTGACCGCTTAGAGCGGTCGGACGGATTGACGGGTGTTTCTACTCCTCCAAATTTGGTTCGGCTTTCAGGCCTTCGGGCCATCCAGCCCTTTTCGCACCCGCATCATAAGTAGTTTCAAGAAAATCGAGCAAGGCTTTTTCGGGGTCATCAGTTTTCAGCAAGTCATCATACATGAGCATGGCCATGGGGCTGCCATTAGCATCTTGCCAGTAAGCTGCTTCGGGCTTCAGGGTCTCCTGGTCTACTCCCTCAGGTGAAGGGTAGGTATAGGAATAGTAAGCCGCTCCCCTCACATTTTGGTCGCCTGACCAGAAACCGGCACTGATCACCTCATGAGAATAGGCTTCCTTATCGGCCTTGGAGGCATTGTCCCACATGGGTGGCCCAGGCTCACCGCTAAAACGGGTAACTGCCAGGTCCATATGATGCCAGTAGAGCTGCACCGGGCTCACTTTACCCATAAAACAACCAGAGAATGCCTGGAATGCGTTATTGGTGAAGACCAGTATTTCAAAGAACCGATTTACATAATCAGCCTGATATCGGTTATAGGTATCACAGTCTGCAAAGGCTTCTTTGCAAGGATGGTCGTAGGGAACACCGAGTATTTTAGGATTCAAACCTATCTCGTCCAGCAGCTTGTATATTTTATTGTAGAAACCTGCCACAGAGAGTCCATCGTCTAGCTTAAATGAGTTTTCAAATCCCCAGCTGGTCACCAGTTCCAGCTTATGGTCAACAAAGTTGAATTCGAAAGTGAAGTTGCCTTTGTCGTGAGGCATAGGACCAGTGGTGAGTCCCTTAGAGCTTACCAGTAGTGTGATGTGCCACCAATGATTTCGTTTGGGCATCAGCTCCATTTTGAGCTTGCCCACTATTTGTAGCCAAAGGTGCAGGGTTATTTGAGTCTCTTCCCATTCTTCCAGGGGCAGTTCAGGTAGCTGTGATTTCTTCATAGTGTAAGGATTGCTATCTATTAAAGGCTAAAGAGCCGATAATAGTTTCGCAGCCTCACTCAAGGTGTCTTCGCCCTTGGCAAAGCAGAACCTCAATACCTTGTTATCCTGCCTGTCTTGATAGAAAATGGACATGGGTATGGCCGCCACACCTTTCTTTTTGCAAAGCCATTCGGCCATTTTCACATCGTTCATATCACTGATGGCACTGTAATTCATCAGCTGGAAGTAGGTGCCACTGGCCTGAACGGGTGTAAAGCGTGAGTTGCTCATCTTGTCAAGGAAGAAGTCACGCTTTTGCTGGTACATGCCCGCGATGGACTCGTAATTGTCAGGGTTTGCCAGGTGGTCGGCAATGGCGTATTGGGTGGGAGTATGCACAGTAAAAGTATTGTATTGATGCACTTTTCTGATCTCTGTCATGGCCTCAGGTGGCGCGACCAGGTAACCGATGCGCCAGCCAGTAGCATGAAAGGTTTTGCCAAAGGAATAAGTAACCAGGCTACGCTTTCTAAGCTCAGGAGATTTTAAGACTGACTGTTGCTGCTCTCCATCAAAAACGATGTGTTCATAGACCTCATCACTCAGCACCCAGATGTCGGTGCCTGCTGTAAGCTTTTCCAGCTGCTGCAAATCCTCTGCACTGATGATGGCGCCACTAGGGTTGTGCGGTGAATTGATCAGGATCATTCGGGTCTTCGGGCCGATTTTCTGAGCTACCGCTTCCCAGTCGATGCTATAGTCAGGTTGGCGTAGCGAAACTGCCACTGCCTTGCCGCCATTTACTTCAATGATGGGTTCATAGGCATCATAAGCCGGGTCCATGATGATAACTTCATCACCCGGATTGATCAAGGTAGTCATGGCTGAGTTGATGGCTTCAATGGCCCCTGAGGTCACCGTGATCTCGGCATCCATATCGATGGCAATGCCATGTGCTCTTTCCAGCTTCTCAGCAATGCGTTGCCTCAGTATGGGTACACCAGGCATGGGTGCGTACTGGTTCATGCCCTTTTTCATGTAATGGCTAACTCCATCAATCAGCTCTGGTGAGAGCGGGAAATCAGGAAAGCCCTGGGACAGATTGATGGCGCCATACTCCTGCGCCATTTTACTCATGATGCTAAAAATGGTGGTGCCTACATTCGGCAGCTTCGACTGGATTTGCATGTGCGGAAGTTAGGGAGAGTGATTGGGTTTGGCAATTGATTTTGCGGAGAGAAACTAATCTGGTGTTAGAAACGCTGAAGCCATGAGGTAAAAACAGAAATTCATTTAGCCGGTCTTTTCGACCAGCGTGAGAAATCTTTTCAAGAAGCACAAGGGCCCGACTGAGTGTAGCACTGCAGGGCGGGAAAAGATCGCTCACCATGTTCGAGATGACGTGCTAAAAAAGAATAGAGAAAGGGTAACGAGTTTTAGTTTACAGTTCATTTCGACCCCAAGGGAGAAATCCTTTCACGAAGCACAAGGGCACGACTGAGTGTAGCACTGCAGGGCGGGAAAAGATCTCTCACTAACGACCGAGATGACGTGCTACTAGAGTTTTTAGAAAGTTAATAACGTTTTGTCACTCCTTCTTCAGGAGGCCAGGGCAAAATTTCTTCATTGAGGAATCGCCATTCTGGGTTCATGGTAGCAATCAGTTTTTCCTTTTTGGCGCGACTCCACTTCTTGATTTCCTTTTCTCTTTCAATAGCATCCATTGCTGTGTCATGACCTTCGTAGTACAGCAGACAGTAGCAGTAATACCTTCCGGCAAACTTCTTCCTATTCCCTCGTTCCAAATAATGTTCTATGAGTCTATCACTTAAGTCATTGGTCATCCCTACATAGAGTGTTGACTTCTTTGGGTTGCAGAGTATGTAGACATGAAAGTCGCTCATTACTCTAAATTAATCACTCAAAGTCAAAGAGGAAAATCATCTATTTTAGCATCCACACACCAATATTAGATACTCCTTACTGTAGCTGAAACGCATTGAGGAGTAGTACTGTATTACGTGAAAAGATCTCTCACTACGTTCGAGATGACGTACTAAAAAAGAATAGAGAAAGGGTAACGAATAATAGTTGACAGGTCTTTTCGACCAGCGGGAGAAACCTTTTCACGAAGCACAAGAGCAAGACCGAATGTAGCACTGCTATGCGGGAAAAGATCTCTCACTAACGTTCGAGATGACGTGCTAAAAAAGAATAGAGAAAGGGTAACGAATTTTAGTTTACAGGTCATTTCGACCCCAAGGGAGAAATCTTTTCACGAAGCACAAGGCCCAGCTGAGTGCAGCACTGCTATACGGGAAAAGATCTCTCATTAACATTCGAGATGACGTTCTAAAAGAGGTTTAAGAAGTACGAATTTACCAACAAGCACCTCTGTGCCCCTTCGTGCCTTCTTTGTGTACCTCTGTGGAATAACTTGAAACTAAAATCCCCCTGCCTAAGTTGATGGATGAAATGGACAAACCTGATCTCATCATCGTAGGTGCCGGACTGGCTGGCCTTACCCTCGCTTACCGACTGAAACAGCAGGGAATATCAGCTTTGGTTCTGGAAGGCAGAGACCGCCCGGGAGGCCGTATGGAGACTATTACCAAGGGTGAAACCACCCTGGAATTGGGTGCCACCTGGTTTGCCGATAAGCATCAAAGCTTAAACAAGCTCATGGATGAGCTGGGGCTGGAAAAGATGGAGCAGGAGTATGGCAAATATGCCATTTATGAGCAAGTGGATGAGGCCCCTGTGCTTTATCAAATGCCCCCACAGCCAGAGGCTACTTACCGCATAAAAGGCGGTAGTCAACAGTTAATTGATGCACTGGCCGCCAAATTGGATTCGAAGCAAATACTTCTCAATGAAACCGTGACTACCTTGAATTTTGAAGGCGCCCAAGCAAAGGTCACTACCTCAATTGGCACTTACGAGGCAGATACTGTCATCAATACCCTGCCGCCCAACTTGCTGGTTTCGAAAATCGACATTACACCCACACTGCCAGAAGAGTTGGTGCAAGTTAGTCGGCAAACTCACACCTGGATGGGTGAATCCATCAAAGCAGGTTTCTTCTCTGCAGAGCAGTTTTGGCTCAAAAAAGGCATAGGGACATTGTACTCGCAGCTTGGGCCATTTACTGAAATGTATGACCATTCGGGTGAAGGTGGTTTTGCTATGAAAGGCTTTCTAAATGATCGACTGAACAGTCTTGATGACCAACAAAGGGAAGCCCTGGCTTCTAAACAGCTTTCAAAGTTTTTTGAGCAGTACACTTCCGAAACGCAGTTTGTGCAAAAAGCATGGAAGGATGATGCTTTTACTTATGCGACCTATACCACGGATGTCTTCCCCCACCAAAATAATGGACACACTTTGCTGAGAAAGCCTCTCTTTGATAATCGCTTTTATATGGCAGGCAGCGAAACGGCCATTTCCTTTCCTGGCTATATGGATGGAGCCGTAGAGGCAGCCGAACGGGTAGCACAGCAGTTGTCCCTTGCCAGCAAGCAGATTCATCAGTCATGAATACCAAGCCATTTCAATACTAATTTTTAGACTAACCGCTAGGCTTCAGGTACAGTGAAAGGGTGAATTCCGTGTTCTTCAGCCTGTGCCATAAAATCGGTGAGTTGCTCAGGGGCGGGCGGGTCTGGTAATGGGTCTGTTTCTTTTCCTTCAACCGCAAACTTCATAAAGAAGCTAACAATGTTACTGGCATCAGTAAGGGCCGCAACCAACCTTGAAGGTGCATCACCCACATTTTTATAGCCGTGCGGCACGCCACTGTCTATGTGGACAACTGCCCCCGGACCACCAACAAAGGTCACTATTTTCTGATTGGACACATCCCAATAAGAAAACTGAACGGAACCCTCTAATACGTAAAAAGTCTCCTCTGAAACATGCGTATGAAGCTCCGGACCTGTGCCTGGCTGATCAACACATTCTATAAAACCCATATCGGTAGGTGAGTTTTCAGGAGGAAAACGAAAATTAAAGATTTGCTGGAAGACCCAATACCTGGGTGCGTCTTCATCTGAGCGATAAAACATGATTCGTATTTTGGTGTATCCCAAGATAATAAGCGCAGGAGTAATTTCTTATAAAAACAAAGCTGCCAGTTCGCGACTGCCACCTGTCCGTTCGCGAAAAAGTATGCATTCCCGCATCCTTGAGCAGTTTTTCAGAGTTCATTTCGAAAAAAAGTCATGAACCGAAAACACTTCCTTCAAAAGGGGCTTGTCGCCACAGGCGGACTTCTCATTGTTACAAATTCAGCACTATCTCAGGAAACCACTGATATTTTTGAAATAGAAGACATTTATGAATTCGTCCTGGCCGCTCATCGTAATCTCGATGATGTAAAAAAGATTTACGAGGCTACTCCCCTCATTCTTAACTGTACCAATCAATCTAAAAAAGGCGACTTTGAAACGGCCATGGGAGGCGCTGCACATATGGGCAGAAAAGACATTGCCGACTATTTACTATCCAAGGGAGCCAGACTGAACATTTTCTCCATGACCTACCTAGGCTATACCGATGCCGTCAAGCAAATTCTCAAAGCCCAACCTGATCTGATCAATGCACCTGGACCTCATGGTTTTTCACTGTTGCACCATGCCAAGGTGGGTAAGCACACAAAAATGATGGAATGGCTGAAGAAAAAAGGTCTTGAAACCACCCACTTCAAAGGAGCTTTTGGTTAAAATCATTCTCCGGTGCCAAAGCCTTTGGTGAAGGACTCAACGATTGACTAATTTAGTGGGAATGAGTAGCAAGCCCGTACTGGTAAGGAAAAGCCGCAATTATTACCTGGTGACCATGGCGGCCATGCTGGTGCTCTTTGGCATTACACTAGCTCAGAACGCCATTCGCTATGGCATTCATGAAAGCTACAATATCTGGAGGTCGGTGCTTTACCTCCTCTTCTCCTTCTTGCTCTTTGCTGCTTTTCTACCGCTCATTTGGCGCATAGCCGAAAGAATTGAACAGAACAACCCAGACAAATTCTGGTTGTGGACCAGCCTACTCACCCCGGCTTATCTACTGGTTTATTTTTGTCTTACCGGCCCTCTTGAAATACTGGTAGGTTTCAGCCAGGAAGGCATGGTACAATATGCCCGCCAGTACTTTGGCAAGGATGCGCTTTACCACTTGATCATCATTTTGGGTACTCACATTTACCTCTACCTGAGCTTTGACCGCAGTAAGCCTAAACTCATCTCGGGTTCGGTTGGCCGCAAAACGGTAACACTTCCTGCCGAATTGATCAGCTGGATAGAGGCTGATGACCATTACTTGAAAATTCACAGTGAGCAATCTACTATGATGAAGCGCTCTTCGCTCGAAAGCATTAGCAAAGAACTAGCCCCGGAGTTTATCAGAATCCACAGAAAATACCTGGTAAACAAGGCCCACATTGCTGGCAAGGAAAAGCAGAAGAGGGACGAGTATGTACTACTAAAGTCGGGTGACAAACTGAAAGTGGGTCGGTCTTTTAGCCCTATTGAACTGAACTGAGAAACTTCTTTTCAAGCGGCTTAAGAGAGTCCGCACTTCCCCCATTGGTCACAAGGAGGTTGATTGTCAATCGATTATTCAGGACTTTCAGTATTCAACCTGATTATCGACCATGCTCCGACAAAATACAAGACGCTGCCAGCTATTCTTCCTGCTGACCATTTCTCCCCTATTTCTGTTTGCTCAACAAGAGGATCCATTAGCACCCAACTGGGCCATGTATCACTCCACTACCGATGCACATGCATTACTGGAAGGCTGGTCTGAATCTTTCCCCAACCTCACCCGGCTTTATTCCATTGGCGAAACCTTGAAGGGTACTCCACTTATGGTTCTGGAGATTACGAATAAGGCTACAGGAGCTGCTGAAACCAAGCCCGCCTATTATTATGATGGAAACATACATGCGGGTGAACTTACCGGAGCTGAAGTATCGCTTCACTTTGCCTGGTATGTATTGAGCCAGTATGAGAAAAACGATCGTATTAAACAGCTTCTGGACAGCCGGGTACTTTATGTTCGACCAAAATTCAACCCTGATGGTGCCGATCTGGCCTTGCTTAGCCCAACAGTGCTGCGCTCTACACCAAGGCCCTATGATCAGGACTTTGACGGTCTGTTAGATGAAGACCCCGGCAACGACCTGGACGGCAATGGCATCATTACCAACATGCGGGTACCAAACGCCAATGGCAAGTACCGCATTAGCGAGAAAGACTCAAGGGTGATGGAAGAGCGAGGCCCCACTGAAAGCGGAGGCACCTACTATGACATTTATACTGAGGGCATTGACGATGACGGAGACGGCCATTACAATGAAGACGGTGTGGGTGGAATAGATATGAACCGCAATTTTCCACGAAACTGGGGCCTGGAGTCCGAGCAGTTGGGTGCAGGGCCCTATCCACTGTCGGAACCCGAAACCCGGGCCACGATTGAATTTCTAAATGACCACAGAAACATTAGTGGGGTATTCCATGGGCACACCTCGGGTGGTTTCCTCTTCCGCCTGCCCTCTACCACCAATTGGGACAATTACAACATGGCCGATCAGCGGCTGATTATGGAATTGAGCAATATGTACAATACCACTACCGGCCAAAGGGTGATCCCCAGCTATAGCAACCCCAGACTTCACCGGCACGGTACGCTCATTAGCTGGAGTTATTGGGACTTTGGAGTAGTGGCCTATGTACCCGAGTTTTGGGGTGGGTTTGTAGATGATTATGATGGAGATGGTAGCGTGAGTGAATATGACCGGTTGACCTGGAACGATCGCGAATTGAACGGTGAAGGGTTCATTGACTGGACCAGTTACGAGCATCCTGAGTTGGGCACTGTTGAGATTGGTGGCTGGAACAGGAAATTCACCTTTCAGAACCCTCCTCCAAAAATGCTCAAAGCTGAAATAGAGCAGTATGTAGAATGGATGCTATGGCTTGCTGAAACCAGCCCGGAACTGCAGATTAACTCGCATGATGTGCATGAAGTAGAAAAGAACAAAATTGTAACTCTCAATGCTGAGGTTCAAAACATCGGCTACCTCCCTACCAACATTACCGAACGTTCCATTGAAGCTGAACTTTATCAACCCGTCAGGGCTATTCTAAGGCTGGAAAATGCGAAACTCATGACGGGCAAGCATCGCACCGACCTGGGTCATATTTCTGGTTCACGCAATAGTGACCAGGCTGGTAGTGAAAGTAAAAGGCAGTTGAACTATAGCATCAAACTTACCGGAAGAAATGCAGTGGCAACACTGACCATACAGTCTGATAAAGGAGGTACAGTAACCAAAACGATCAAATTGAACTGAGGACTATGAATTAGCACCGTGACCTTCTAAATTGAGAGTTATACGATCTGCCGATGATCCGCAAACCTAATTTCAAACCCAACTGGAAATATGCCCTGGGAGAACTTACGCTCATTTTCCTGGGTATCAGCCTGGCCATCTGGTTCAACAACTGGAACGACATGCGCAAGCGTGAACAGCTTCAGGAAGAAGTGCTGTTACAGGTATACACAGACATTGTTACTAACAAAGGCGATGTAGACGGAGATTATCAGCAGCTAGGTCAAGGAATGCAAAGCCTGGTCAATATTGAAACCTACTTTGCAGAAGATCGCCCCTATGTCGACTCCATGTGCTTCGACTTTTACTGGATCAAGCAAGATGAATATGCATTCCCAATTCAGGGCGGTTATGAGAAGCTCAAATCGTTGGGTCTGGACTTAATTACAAATGATACCCTCCGCCAATACATCCAGATTGCTCATGAATTTGGCTACCCTCGAATCAGTCGTCAAACTCCCTTTCACCCTGACATGGACGAGTACTTTACAGAATACTATAAACGCCATTTCACCCCTAATCAAGACACTTCTTTGGTTTTCAAAAGGCAAGGCGTTAGTTATCCATTCTGGTCATCTCTTGGAGGCGTTAGACATATGGTGCACATCGGGTATGTGCCCAAAGATTATGAAGCCTTGAAAAAAGACAGCGAATTCAAAATGATGCTTCATCAATCGAAAGAGTACAGGCGATACAAAATTCGCCAATACCAGAATGTTCAGGAACTCTCTGAGATAGTGATTGGCATGATAGAAAAAGAATTAGACTTTGAAGATGAGCCCTAATTCTTCTTCTCGGTCAATTCCAACCCCTGATTAATGCCCTTTTCAATAGCAGGCACACCACGTTCCATCCAAACTGGCTTGGGTGCTCCCTTCAGATAAAAATCGAAGAACTGAGCCATGCGCACATTGAAATCCTTACGATTCTGTCGCTTCAGTGGCCAGTGCGGTTCACCGTTATAATTGAGGAACCAGGAAGGTTTACCCAGCCTTCTCAACGACACGAAAAACTCAATGCCCTGGTACCATGGCACGTGTCCATCGGCATCATTGTGCATCACCAGTAAAGGCGTGTTGATCTTATCGATGTTGAAAATGGGCGAATTCTCCACATAGCGAGCCGGATACTCCCAAGGCGTGCCACCGATTCGGCTTTGCGTATGCTCGTACTGAAACTGCCTGCTGAGGCCCGTCCACCAGCGAATGCCGCCATAGGCACTGATCATGTTAGGCACCGGAGCACCTGATTCAGCAGCTTTGAAAATGTCGGTTTTGGTAACCATGTAAGCGATTTGATAACCACCCCAGCTATGGCCTTGTGCGCCAATATTGTCTTTATCGATAAAGCCTTTCTCAATCAGAGCAGTCACTCCTGGAATTACGCAGTTGTAGGCGCTTTCGCCTGGGTAGCCAATGCGGTAATACACATCGGGATTGAAGATGACATAGCCCCTGCTGGTGTACCAGCTATAGCTGATGGTAGACCTGCCTGGTGCCGGTGGGCGGTGTGTATGAAGTCCATCAGAGCTCTTTTCGTAGAAGTTCACAATCATGGGGTACTGCTTATTTGGGTCGAAATTCTCAGGCTTGATCAACATGCCCGAAAGTTCTTTACCATCCAATGAGGTCCATTTAACCAACTCGGCCGTGCCCCAGTTGTATTCGCTCTGTTGCGGATTGGCATCTGAAATTTGAGTCACCTTTTTGAAGCTCAGATCTGAAGCGTAGATATTTGGGAACTCTTCAAATGACTGTTTGGTAAACATCAGCTCATCAGCAGCCTGTGCTTTTACTGGCCTGCTGTAGCGGTAAGGGCCAGACAGCAATTCCCTGCCTCGGCCATTCTTGCGGTTGAGTTCATAGTAGCCACTGTTCTTGTTGGTATGATTAAAAGTGGTGAGTAGCCATTTAGCCTTGTTGTCGATTGACCGGGCTTCGTTGTCTAATTCCACATACCGGTAGGTAATTTGGGCTTCCCGGCCGTTGGTGATTCTATCGCCTTTACCCGTGTTGGGGTTGAAAGACCAGATGTCGTATCGATCGTTGATCAATATCGCTTCATCACCTTCAGTCCAGCCCGCTATCCCATAGGCATTGGGAGCATAAGGTGAATCGTTAAGCTCATTGTAGAACATTTGCCCTGCAGTCAGGTTTACACGATTGCCTTGAGCCACATCATAAGCAAACCAGGTGGAGTCTACCCGGTCGTAGCCATAAGCGTATTTACCCTCAGGGCTCAATCTCACTTGTCCCCAAACGTTGGAGAAGGCCTTTTTCACATTTCCTGTCGCAGCATCTACAAAAGCATAATCGCGGTAGCTACTGCCCTCCCATTGGCGCTGCAATTCGTAAGGCTCTGAAGTATTTACAAGCACCTGATTGGCATTGCCCTCATTGCCCAAAGTGGCATTGGGATATTCGGTAGTGGCTAGCTGCACTAGTTTATTGTTCTCGTTCAAATGAATGGCAGTGAGGTATGATTTCTTTTTATCATTATTCACCTGCAGTTCCTGCACCGTATAAAGCCTGGGCTCGTCATAGGTCCAAACCTCCACATTCACAATCTCTTCATCCAGCAGTGTGGTATCCTTCACAATGGGTGGTGTGGCCAGGCCAAAATAGAGTTTGCTTTCATCTTCAGAGTAGCTGATTCTGCCATCAGCCGACACTCGATAACCATCAGGAGCGGTTTTGGCATCTACTACCATCTCAGCGAGTTCATGGCCTTTCTGCCAGCAATACAGTTCATTAGGTCTTACCAATGCTTTTGTAGTGTCCAAGTCGGCCACAAAGGCCAGTTTCTCCCCTGAGTCGCTAAAGCTTAACGTACCGTATTTGCCTTTACCTGGAGAGAATATCCACCTGGCGTTCTGGCCCATCTCTCGTATGTAAACACCAGGGTATTCCATTTTGGACACATAGCTCATCACCGCCCCTTCTTTTGCAAAAAGGTATTGACCCACGTATTTGATGGTGTCCTGGCTACCCGTTTCCAGGTTTCTCAATATGGTATGAAAGCCATTTTTACTGCTGGCCTTTTTCTCCTTGCTGCCTTTGGCTACCTCATGCGGCTCTAGCTGATAAGCCAAGTAACCGGCCCATTTTTCAGGTACTTTGTAGCCTTTCACCTGTGGTATTTTGGTCAGCGCCATGGTCTTCAGGTTCAGAATACCGAGCGTATCCTTAGGCATATCTTCTTTTTTAGTCTTGCTTCTTTTTAGCTCCCGCACTTCTTCATGCCATGCTTTGATCGTGAACAGCGCGAACTCAGAATCATAGGTGAAACTTCCTCTTTCGGCCCGATCATATTCGAAAACCAAATTACCATTAGTATCTCTTACCTTCAGAAAATTGTCTTCCTCTCCCCTTTCAAGAGAGTACATGATGTACTTACCATTATTGGAAATACGCTGATTCTGAATGGTATTCCAGATTTCGAAATCAGGATGGTCAAGGACTTTCTTTTGTCCAAAAGCGGCCGTAGAAACCAGCAGACATAGAAAAGTGAGGAAGAATGCTTTCATGATTGTGCTCTTTTAGGGTTTTCCAGAAGCAAAATAAGGCAGTATGCGCTTACATCTCAGGATATTTGATAATTGGTTGTTGTTCGTAAAACGTAATCTTGAGCACAACTCCGTTAAATCTTCGAAGCAGTAAGGACCGATGCAGTCTTATTCTTGGCTTGTAGCACAATTAATATTTCATTACCTTTATTACGTAAAGTACGTAACGTTACTTACATAACGCATCTAGCGTAACTTGATTTATGAAAACGCCTAGAAAACCCAACAACCCATTTTTGATCTCGGGCTACCATAGCCCGGCATACTTCTGTGATAGGGAAAAGGAGCTAAATTGGTTAATAGATCAGATTAAGCAAGAACGTAATACCGTACTTTATGCCGATAGAAGGATAGGCAAAACTGCGCTCATCAATCATCTCATTTACCAGTTAGAAAGCAAAAAATTAGCAGACACCATCTTTGTCGACCTTTTGGCTACTGCCAACTTTCAAACGGCCAATCAAAAAATAACCGAAGCCATTTTTCAAAAATTCGGAAACAAAGGTCAGGGAATTGGCACGAAAATGATCAAGCTACTGAGCAGCGTTGGCGCCACCGTTTCATTCGATGCCATTTCCGGTTTGCCAAAAGTGACTTTCGGGGCACAAAACCCAGTAAGCCCAGCGCTATCGTTGGCGGGCATTGGCGATTTCCTCAAAAGCCACACAAAACCAGTCGTCATTTGCCTGGACGAATTTCAGACCATAGCCGATTACCCTGACATGGATGCCGAGGCACTTTTTCGCACCTGGACACAGCAATACCCCATGGTCCGCTTTGTCTTTAGCGGAAGCCACAAGACCCTGATCAACCAAATGTTCACTCAAAAATCGAGGCCTTTTTTCAGAAGTGCACAGCTACTGGCCCTTGAGCCAATACCTGAAGATCAATACATCCCTTTTGCTCAAAAGCATTTCAAATCAGCCGGTCATTCTATTTCAGCCAAAGTCATTCAACAGGCCATCGCCTGGTCAAAGGGACAAACCTATTATGTGCAGCTCCTGCTCAATAAACTATACGCAGCAGAACAGGCAGATGAACAGGCCTTGCTACTTGCCTTTGATGAGATCATAGAAGAGAAAAAACACACCCTGGCAGTTTATAAAACGCTCATGACTCATTTTCAGTGGAAAGTTTTGAAAGCTTTGGCCCAAAATGAAGAAACCCAAAACCCCTTATCAAAAGACTTTATCTACCGGTACCACTTAGGCACCCCAAGCTCTGTAAGTACTGCTTTGAAGAAGCTGCTCAAGATCAATATGGTGGTGAAGCATGAAGGCTACCGGGTAGACGACATAGCACTCATGCGCTGGCTTCAGACTTTTTCCATTGGCTGAAGGATCAGGCTACTCCGGTCTCCGTCCCATCCGTTCCCCATTGCCCGGACCCGCTTATCCTACCGCCAAATACATGGCGCCTACTCCCACGTGTAGTCTTATTATATTCCTGAAAATCATTAGATTAGGAACACAACCTTAACACTAGCCAACCTTTGAACCGAATTAGCTCATTCAACAAGCTTTTGATAAAGCTGTGCGTCCTACTGTTTTTCTCAGCAAACACTGTTTTTGGTCAGGGAGAAGGCATTCTCCTTGAAAACGTTAACCTGATAGATGGCACGGGCGAAGCCATCCAAACTGGCAAAAGCATTTACATTCTTAATGGACGCATTCAGGCAATTCTCAATTATGGAGAAGACCCCAGCCCCAATGCGGCAGAGCGACATGACTTGTCAGGAAAATATGTGCTGCCCGGGCTGATAGATTCACATGTTCATTTCGGCACTAACCCTTCTGGTTCGGACAACCTGGAAGCCACCAAAAAAAGACTGGCCACATTACTACAACATGGTATCACGGGTGTAAGAGACATGGCCGGTGATACACGATACCTGTCCTTTATAGCCAGACAAGCCCGGCTGGATTTAATAGAGTCGCCTGATATTTATTATTCGGCACTGATGGCTGGCCCTGTCTTTTTTGACGATCCGCGAACTGCTGCTTCTGCTCAAGGAGAAACTCCAGGTCAAACTGCATGGATGAAGGCCATTGAAGCGGGCACAGACATGAAACTGGCAGTAGCACAGGCAAAGGGCACAGGAGCCACTGGCATCAAAATCTATGCAGACTTACCCGCAAAGCTCTGCCAGATGATTATAGAAGAAGCCCAAGCACAGGACATGAAGGTTTGGGCCCATGCTACGGTATTTCCGGCCTTACCCATGGATTTGGTGAACGCAAGTATTAATAGCGTATCGCACGCGCCCCTACTGGCCTGGCAGGTAGCTAGCAGCTTGCCAGAAAGTGGCAAACAGCGCTATAATGAAACCCAACTTGACACAGATAATCCTAAGTTTCAAAAACTGCTTGAGCAAATGAACATCAATCAGACATTTCTGGACCCGACCATAAAAGTGTATAAAGAACGAGACCATTTGTACCAAAATGCCGTCTCCGCTACTAAGGCCGCCTATGCCGCTGGTGTCCCCATGGTGGTGGGCACTGACTTTAGTCTCAATGATGATAAAGTGGAATATTTCCCTTTGATTGACGAAATGCAGGAGCTGGTAGAAGAAGTGGGCATTCCGGCAATTGAGGTGATAAAGGCAGCTACACTCAATCCTGCCAAACTATTGGGCATTGATGAAGAAGTGGGCAGTATAGCTGTTGGCAAAAAGGCCAACCTAATTGTGATAGACAATAACCCTTTGGAAGACATCACCCACCTTTACCTACCTCTTCGGGTAATGAAGAATGGTGTGCTGGTCAAACAATGATATTTTGATATGAGCAAAGGCAAATTTGGGTCTAAATGGAAAAGTGCAGCTGGAGAAATCATCTATATCTTCATTGGCATTACTCTGGCCATTATGTTCCAGAACTGGAATGATAACCGCAAAGAACAGCAGCAGGTAAAAAAGCTATTGGTGGCCCTTCTTGCAGAGAATCAGGCCAATTTGAACACGCTGCCCGGAACCATAGCGCTCACCGAATCTGTGCTTGATGCGGCCAATTCTATGATGGGCCTCATGGGAGTAGACTACCAGTCAAAAGACGCCTACCTGGTCGATAGTTTATTATCGCAATATATCTTAACCCCGAAGTATTTGGCCAACGAAGAGGTAATCAGGGAAATCACCGAATCGAAGATATTGGAGAACATCAAAGATGACAGCATCAGACGGTCCATCATTCAATGGAGTTTTCTCAAAGAACAGTCTAAGGTCCTTGAAAATATGAATTTCAATCAAAACCAGAACTTGATCATGCCTTACCTCAGCCAGAAGGTTTCCATTTTGGCCATGGATCATAGATTTGGTGTTTCTGGTAAAAGCCTGCCCCCTACTGCTTTTAAAATTGACAACCGAAAGATTTTAGCTGACTTCCGGTTTGAGAACTTGCTCGAAATGCAATTCTACTCCATGACCTATCAGCATGAGATGCAGAAAGAGCTTTTGACTCTGATGCAAAAAATGGATGTGCAACTCAATAAACATCTGAAATGAGCAAAAGGAATTTCAAACTCAACTGGAAATATGCCCTGGGTGAAATACTACTGATCTTCATAGGTATCAGCCTGGCCATTGGTTTTCAGAACTTTAATAAAGACAGGCAGGATCGTATAGAGGAAAAAGAAATTTTGCGGGGCGTTAAAAAGGATCTTGAAAATACCATTGAAGAATTTAGATACCTTAATGAAACCAGAGTAAACATACTCAATGTCACACGTGAATTGTTCAGGTTGTCGACTTCGACAAAGCTAAATAAGACAGAACTTGATTCGTTAATTGGATTCACTTTTTACCGACCCACCTTCAATAATACCCTGGGCGCAATCAATCTCTTATTCTCTTCAGGTAAAATCAATCTCATCAAAAGCGAGTTCATTAAGGGTCAACTGGTTTCATGGCCGGGTGATATTGCGGACATGGCAGAAGAAGAGTTGTACGCCCTTGAGCTTTTTCGAGGTCCTTACTTTCAAATCCTGTCAAAGTATATCGTCATCCAGAATGTCCTCGATCAAACCTTTAGCACTTCTTTTTTTGGTGCCAATATTACGATGGAAACTTTCGAAAAAGCTCCCGTTACCAGCAATTACAGTGGCTTGTTTAAGGACAGGCAATTTTATAATCACCTGAGTATGCGTGCATCCCACACTCAAATCACTCTGGAGGAGACCAAAACATTGATCAACCAAATGAACGAACTGATCGGGTTCATTGACAAAGAGCTGGCAAAATGATACGCAAACCTAACTTTAAACTCAACTGGAAATATGCCCTGGGTGAAATACTGCTCATCTTCATTGGCATCAGTCTGGCCATCGGTTTTCAGAACTGGAATGAGGGAAGAAAAAACGATATCGCGAGGATTAACATTCTCACCAACCTTGAGCAAGAACTGACCAAGGACTCTATTTCATACCTACGTGTTATTGAACTACTGGAAGGCAGGAAATCCAGAATTGATGCATTACTCAAACTTGCCCAAAAACTACCTGACCACATAGATTCAACCCAGGTGTTGATTTCCCTGACAAGGGCCGCTTTTATCACTACCTATTCGCCCAACTTTTCTGTGTACAACGAACCCCTAGGCTCTGGTAGGCTAAGCTTGATCAAATCAAACGAGATCAAAGACGGCATGGCGCATTTCAAGGCAAACGTAGCATCGGGCAACAGGATTGAAGACACCTATCATCCGCATTCCAAAATGCTGGAAAAAGCCGTAATAGGTTTTCTATCGAAAGCGCCAGAAATCATTGGTTATTCGAATGTAGCACCACCATCCTATAAAAACATCCGTTTTGACCTGTCACAAATGGTACAAGATCAGAGTTTTATAGAGAGTTTAAAATTTGCCCGGTACTATACAGAAGTAGAGCACAGCTTCAAAAAAGGTCCCATTATGAATAGTCTCTCCAATTTGAAAAGGCTGATCAATCAAGAACTTAAAAAATGATCACGCTATTCAGCAAAACAAAGCCCTCTATCCCTAAAGGGATGCCATAGCGACTAAAATACTAGATGAAAGAAGTTGAGAACTATAGTGGAATGCATGCCGGAGCTAAACCAGTAATTTTCAAAAGAGCTCAAGCCCTAAGGGCAAATATGACTGAACCTAAAAAGGTCGTTTGGGAATACCTGAAGAAACACCCGTTGGGGTTCAGAAGACAACACCCATTCAATAATTATGTTCTCGATTTCTATTGTCATCGAGAAAAAATCTCGATTGAAATAGATGGGGAAAGCCATAGTGCTTTAGACCAAAAAGAACATGATGAAGTCAGAACTGAATTTATCAAAGGACTTGGCATCAAAGAAGTTAGATTTAAGAATGAGCACATTTTGAATCAATTTGAGTACGTATTAAAGCAAATTGAAGAGTTGTTGCGCGCTGATTCCCTTCAGGGAAAAAAAGGGCGTGGGAAGGAGCAAATCAAATGATCACCCTATTCAGAAAAATACGGAAACAGCTAATGAGCGAAAAAAAGACACAAAAGTACCTAGGCTATGCCCTAGGTGAGATCCTCCTAGTGGTCATAGGCATACTCATCGCCCTGAACATCAACAACTGGAACACAGGCCAACAACAACAAAAAGAACTCAAAGGCTACCTGGAGAAAATTGCAGGTAACATGGAGCAGGATTTAGCCCTGGCTGAGGAATATTTAGTCAGACGTGACTCCTCGCAGAAGCTTTGTCTTCAGGCCTTGGAAACCATTGGCCGTGGTGATGTCGATTTAATGGTATTCGCGGCTACTTCCAGTGTTTTTGTTGAGTATTATTTCATTGCCAACAAAAGTGGTTTTGAAGCGCTAACAGCCTCGGGCTATCTAGGCAAACTCAAAAACGACAAAGTAGACAGCCTCCTAAACCAATACTATTTCACTATGAACAGGCTGGAACAAGAAGAAACCAGCTATAACAACTTCATTGAAAGCATGGAAGCACAATGGATGGGAAACCACTCTATCGCTACCTTATTAAAAGGTTTTGATGTCCAAACTGGTCAAATAGAAGATTTGAAGGCCTTCAATGAAAATTTAATGAAGAACAAAGAGTTAATCCTGACCGAACCAGTTGAGGCGGTAGTCTTAAGAGGGGCTACTGAGTCAGCCCCACAGGGCTATTATAAAGAGCTGATAAAAACCGGGTGGGCTTTTATCGAGGAAGTAGAAAAGATGGATTGATGGAGTCAGCCGAAGAATAAATAAATCACTCATGATCAACTTCCTCCGAAAATTCAGAAGACAGAACATGAAAAGCACTAAGTACTTGAAATATGCACTGGGTGAGATCATCCTGGTGGTCATAGGCATCCTCATAGCCCTGGCCATCAACCAGGCCAACGAGCGCCATAAAAAATTGGTGAAGGAGCAAGAGTACCTGCAAAGCCTGCACAATGAGTTGGTTAACGACTCCCTACTCTTTGTAGAGACCCAAACCGGCCTACGGGAGGTCGAAGCAGCTGCCAGAAGGATTGCCATGGTGCTGGAAGACCCCAAACATAAAATCACCGATTCTCTGGGCTTCATCAGCGACTTCAGAACCATAATCAACAGAACTCAAATGATGCCAGACCCTGTGGTTTGGCAGGAGCTTTTAAACACCGGTAACCTGGAACTTATCCAGGATCGCCAACTCATAGAAACGCTTTACAACCATTACCATAAAGTCAAAGCCTGTCAGGTAGACTATGACAATAATGTCCATTATTTCGTGCTCAAGGGCCGCTATTTTGACTCATCAATACTTCATGTTAAAGAAACAGACGACTTGTTCGACAATTTTAAGATGGATCAAATGCCAAGAGTAGCCGTTTTCGAAATCCTCCTCAATAGCAAAGAATTTGACCATGTAGTGCATGGTATGGTTTCAGGCACCATCATCAGTCAGCTCATTTTGGGCGGTGTGCAGGAATCAATAAAAAAGCCATTGGCCATGGTCAAACAACAACTTGATTGACATTATGCTCAGCTTCCTTAGAAAACTCAGACAAAAAGAAATGAAAGGCAGTACCTATCTTAAATATGCGATTGGAGAAATGATTCTGGTGGTAGTGGGAATCCTTATCGCCCTCAGCATCAACAATTGGAACGAGGGCCGAAAAGAATACAAAAAGGAAAAACTAACGATCGGAATTCTCTCTGATGAGATTGAAAAGAACCTATTGCTGGTCAGGGAAGACTTTACTCACAACAACCTGATTCTTGACAGTCTTACACTCTACCTCACAGGAGAATTGGGTCGGGAGAATGATTTTGAAAAAGCACAGTTTATCACTTTTGTTTTGAATTACAGCTGGAGAAAGCTGGAATACCCCTCTCTTTCACAGGAATTGGGGCCCAATCGCATCATTCAAAATGCTCCTGAACTGAGCTCTTCCTTCAAAGCACTGAATGCTGCGCATATTGAAGTAGATTTTCAGCTCAACTACCTCAATGAGCTGTTCAATACGCAGACAGTGCCCTATTTACTCGAAGCAGGTGCGGGTACCGGGCTGGTTAACACCATGTTCCAGTATGATCAGGCCACTCCCAAGCTCAGTAGTTTGTATGCAACAGAATCATTGAACAACATACTCTCCATTCAACAACTTTTTCTATTCAGCTACAATCGTAGAATTCAGGCATTGATCGATCGATCAGAACAAACCTTAAAGATGCTTCAGGCGCTATGATCAACTTCCTAAGAAAACTCAGGCGCAACCAGAAACCCTCCTCCTCCGAAAGGACCAGGGCAGGTTATAAGTACTTGAAACATGCCCTGGGTGAGATCTCTCTGGTGGTGATAGGCATACTCATTGCACTGGCTATCGACAATGCCAATGAAGACAGAAAAGACCGCGAAAAACTGCACGGTTATCTGGATAAAATAAGCCACAGTGTTAAGGCAGATTTGGAAGCGATTCAGGACCTGGCTGAATACCGACAAAGCACCAAACAAGCCAGCGAAATCCTGCTAAAGCGCATTTCTCATGAGGAGTTCCTTTTAGACACTGTTGTTCAGAACGGACTACAGAAGGCATTCGTTCAGCAGTACTTTTCACCCAATGTGGGCGCCTACGAGTCATTGATTAACTCTGGCCATTTGGAGCTACTTAAGTCGGAAGAAATTCTACAATTATTACCCAAATACTATAACACAACACAGGACCTTGCAAAAGAAGAAGACATCTTCAATAGGTTTCTGGAGGCCCTGGAGACAGAATTGGCCAAAGATGGCACCTTGAAGCTGATCTTCCCAATTGAACGACCAGACCTGGTTCCTCCCATATCCCAAGATGATTTTAGGGCCAGGCTAAAAACCTTTTTTGAACATCCGAGCACTTTTACCATGCTCACTAGCTATTTGCGGATCGATAACCTGGAAAACTACTATAATCAATTGGACAGTCTTGGAAATCTGATGATTACTGAAATTGGAAAAGAAATCAAACGCTAATGCTCCGTGCTATCAAAAAACTCAGGCATAAAATCCGCCAGGCACCACTGCATACAAGTTCCCGGGAAGTCAGCCCGATTTGCCACGCGTCACCAATAATTAAAGTGGCCTGGGCTGAGTTTACTCTTTTGGCACTGAATTGGTATATTATGATGAACACCAAAACCACAACCCTATGGGGTATATAAAGAACCTAAGCCTGACTGTCGCGCTGGCATTGCTAAGCCTGAACACACTGAACGCCCAGTATGGCAGCCCTGATGAAGCGCGAGACTACCTGCTCAATGGCGTGAATACCGTAGTAAAAGTAGGCGTACCCGGCCCTTTCCTACTCACCGGGCCCAATGCCTTTCCCGTAATGGTAGGCTCGGTTGGTGGTGCAGTGCAGGCCCCTTTTGTGGCAGCCAGCTACCTGGGCAAGGGCACAGTGCTGGCCTTTGGGCATGGTGGATACCTAAGTACTCAGAACCTGCCCAAGGACGATACGCAACAGCTTTTGAATAATGCACTTCGCTGGACGGCCAGCAAAACTACCCCCAAGGTTTTGGTTAAAGGAGATGAAGCCCTGGCACAACTACTGAGCAATCAGAATTTTGATGTTTGGATAGCCGAAGACCGCCTCACTGATGTAAGTCTGGACAGCTATGATGTAATCGTCACTGATTCTGACCGACTGAATGCAGAAGAAATTAGTCTTATCCAAAACTTCGTTCGGGCCGGTGGCGGGCTGGTTACCTCTGGGCTAGGTTGGGGCTGGATGCAGCTGAACAAAGGCAAAAACCTGAGCAAAGACATGCCGGGAAATATGTTGCTCGCTCCCGCTGGCATTAGCTGGATCAACGGCTACCTGGAAGACAAACAGCTAACGGCTCAAAAAAGCATCTCAGACCTGTTTAATGTAGACAAAGCCCTGAGTCTGGTAAAAGGTACCACAATGACCACCGCCAACAAAGACCGCTATGGCCAGGCGCTGTCTGTGGTCATGCAGAGTCTGCCCGTGAGGCAAATCGCTCCCTTTGCCATCGATAATGATTTTCCTGGCAGGGTGAGCCGTTCAGCAGATCGCGTTATCAAAACCCTGGTCTTCGACACCGACATGCCGCGCTGGCACAGCACCGGCCTCTATGCCGCTCCAGGTGAGCCCATTATCGTAACCATTCCTAAAACCTTAGTAGGCAAAGGTTTTTATGTAAGAATTGGCACCCATACTGATCGTAACTACCATCATGATGAATACTTAAGACACCCCGAGTTGAGCCTGCGATTTGACCTCGACAGAAGCCAGGTTCAGGTCTTCAATCCCTTTGGCGGACTGGTGTACATAGAAGCCCCGGAAAAAAGCCCTGGCGGCACGGCACAGGTAAGAATAGGAGGTGCTGTAGAAGCCCCACACTTTAAACTGGGAGAAACCAACCGGAGTGAATGGATATCTAAAATCAGAAATCACCCTGCCCCCTGGGCCGAATTGGAAGGCGAGGGCCTCATCATTACCCTGCAAAGCGAGAAAATCCGCAATCTGGATAACCCAGATGACGTCATCCGCTTTTGGGACCAGGCTCAGGAAAACAACCGCAGACTCGCCAACTGGGAGAGGGGCGTTCATCGTCCCATGCGCATCACTTTTGACAAACAGATCTCTGCCGGATACATGCATTCTGGCTACCCCGTCATGTCGCAAATCACCAATTATGGCGAACAGGAAGACATACTCGATTTTCAAGGAGATCACTGGGGCTTTTACCATGAGCTAGGTCATAACCACCAGCACCCCGACTGGACTTTTGCAGGCACAGGAGAAGTAACCTGTAACTGGTTTACGCTCTACAATGAAGAATTTCTGCAAGGCAAGGGAAGGTTCATAGGCGATGACCAGACCGAGCAAAAACACATTGTAAAAAACTACTTCGATGCGGGTAGTGACTTCAACGACTGGAAAGGCCACGCCTTCCTGGCGCTGCACATGTACAACCAACTGATAGAGGTTTATGGCTGGCAAGCCCTGGAAGAGATCATTGGAGATTATAAACTGATCAAAAGTGCGGACCGTCCTAAATCTGATCAAGACAAAATGGACCTCTGGTTTACCTCTTACAGCCTAAAAGTAGGTGAAAACCTCAGCAATTTTTTCGACCATTGGGGCATGCCCATCACCCCTGCAGCCAAAAACAAGGTGCGCCACTTACCACCCGCCAACTTGGAAAATCTGTTGGCTAATATGCAACTCGAGAAGGAGCCATTGCCTGAGGGCTTACTGGCGCGCTTCCGCTACAGTGATGGTATATTTATAAAGCGAAAAACCGCCAATGGCAGTGAATGGGCAGAGCAAGGCTTAATAGGCCATGACTCATTTCTGTTTGACCAATATGCTGAAGACAAGGACTATTACTACATAAAAAAGAGAAACACCAACATGAACCTGCGAATCCCTAAAAATATGGGCTGGGTTCAGTATAGTTATGACGACAACCCCAAATGGAAACCGCTATACAAAGTGACACCCTATTGATGTGACCAACCCCAAACCCCTGGCCCCTCCCAGGAGCTTGCATGCCGCAGGCATGGGGAATAAAGGGAAGGTGAAGTGATGCTAAACCTATTTAAACATTAGACCCAAAAGTGGCTCCTCGGAGGGGATTTAGGGGTGGGTAAGTAGCATGAGAAAAATAATTCCATATAACAAAAGACTCATCCCACTGGCCAAAAAGCTAAGGCAAAACATGACGCTGGGTGAAGTCTTGTTATGGAACGAAATC
>Ga0316204_10002602_pt1 | contig 40046 bp, 24 predicted proteins | sample 6monrhotite_MG_2_FD_205661 | JGI IMG/M metagenome (GOLD analysis project Ga0316204, IMG submission 205661) | Microbial mat bacterial communities from mineral coupon in-situ incubated in ocean water Damariscotta River, Maine, United States -... | ecosystem: Environmental > Aquatic > Marine >...
TATGTCAGAAGAGTAGCGAACAGGCATATTGTAACCGGCAAAAGGCACCATCTTGGCACCTAACTTTTCGTGAAGATCGTTGAGAGCAGTTTTTTTCAATTCCATGGGTCCATTTCTTTATGCAGCAAAGCTAATCAGATCGCGGAAAAAAGTGAGCTCACCTAAAAAAAGATTAAGTGTAGACCAATTGAGGTTTCCGTATGACGAAAACTTTAGTTATAAAGTAAAGTCATTTGTAACTTGCATTAGATGCAACCCGTCAATTAAAAAAGACATCTACTGTTTTATAATCCCTCAAACTCAAACATTAAAGGTCAAATATCATGTTTAAGAATTTTTTCAAAGTGACGGTCAGAAGCCTTATGAAAAGTAAGGTTTTCGTCTTTGTCAACATCATAGGTCTTGGGCTGGCGCTTGCCTGCTGCATAGTGGCCTATCTCAATTTTACGTTCAATACCGATTTTGATAAGCAACACGAGAACTTCGATGAGCTCTATCAAATCTCTATGCTGCGCGAAAACAACGGTTCTAGCTACCCAATGGGCATTGCGCCAATGGAAGTAGGGCCTCGACTCAAAGAAGCGCTACCGGCCGTGAAGGCATTTACCAGGTACGAAACCTCGGGCGTTACTATCAAAAAAGACAACAATATTTTTAGCAGACGCCTGGCTTTTGTTGATGATGACTATATGGAAATGTTCACGTTTCCTATGAAGTATGGCGACAAGAATGCCTTTAAAGAGCTTTCGAATGTGCTGATTTCTGAAAGTACCGCCATTTCCTTGTTTGGCAATGCCAATGCAGTAGGCGAAACGGTTGAAATTCTGGTGCCAGGTCAGCCTAGTCTATTACTCAACGTTGGTGGGGTGTTTGCCGACCCGGGAAGTCAGAGCTCTATGTGGTTCAATATCATTTCCCACTTCGAAAATTTCTATCGCTACAACAATGTTGAAAAAGGTGACTGGAGCCAGTTTGTAGATGGGTTGTTCATTCAGTCAGACGACCCAGGCATTATGACGGCTGCCAAGGCTGCGCTCAATGAATTTGTGGGCCCCCAAAATGAAGCTAGAAAAGACATTCAGGCGGCTGGTTTTTGGATGTACCCCATGGCCGATGTAGCAACAAATCAACGAGATGTTAACTGGACCAACCTGGGCAATGAGGCCCTGAACCCCGCGCAGATCATTGCTCCTAATGTAATGGCCATCATGATACTACTGCTGGCCTGCTTCAACTTCACCAATACCGCCATAGCCATGTCTAACAAAAGGCTCAAGGAGATTGGTATTCGCAAAACAGTAGGCGGAAACAGAGGTCAGCTGGTGTTCCAGTTTTTGGGCGAGAACCTTCTGCTTTGCTTGCTTTCACTGGTGACAGGGCTTTTGTTTGCTTTTTGGTTGGTACCACAATACTCTGACATGTGGCCTAATATGGATCTGCTCATGACCCTGACGGATAACCCCGCTCTGATCATTTTTCTGGTAGGTGTACTTTTAATCACAGCCTTGTTGGCAGGAGGCTACCCAGCCATTTTTGTCAGCAAGTACAAACCAGTGACCATCCTTAGAGGTACCCTCAAAGTGGGCAGCTCCAGCATCTTCTCGAAGATACTTTTGAGCCTTCAATTCATGATCTCTGTAATGGCACTCATCTTTGGTGTTTCCTTTGTGCAAAATTCTGCTTTTCAAACCAATCTGGATCAGGGCTATGACAAAGAAAGCATGATTTTGATGCCTATGAACAATGCTTCGGAGGCCACGAATCTTAAAAATGCCATTGCTTCAAACCCGCAAATCAGAAGTATCTCACTGGCCAACGATCACATTGGTTGGGGAGGTGGAAGGGCCACAGTAAAAAGTGCCGATACTGAACGCCAGGTTACCGTCATGAGTATTGGCATGGGTTATACTGAAACGGCTGGAGTTACCTTGCTGGACGGAAGACTTTTCGATGAACAGAATCGTGAAACTGACCGCGCTGGTGGGGTGGTTATCAATGAGCGCTTTGCTCAGACTTTTGGCTGGACCAACCCGATTGGGCAGTCCATCACCCGTAACGATACTATCCGCTATACTGTGGTAGGCATGGTGAAAGACTACTATGTTTTTGGCCTCTGGGGAGAGATTAACCCAGTGATGATGCAGCTGAGGAATGACGATGAATTGCGCATGGTGGTGGCCAGTGTAGACCCTGACAAAACCGGTGAGTTTGATGATTATATGGCTGAGAAGTGGTCTGAAGTAATACCTGACCGCCCGAGCAATGTGATTATCCACAAAGAAGACATTCTGGGCGAAGCCAAGGAAGTGAACGAACACATTGTGACCATATTCTTATTCCTCTCGGTCATCGCAGTCATATTGTCGGCTATTGGCTTGTTCACTCTGGTGTCTATCAATATCCAGAGCCGAACCAAAGAGATTGGTGTGAGAAAGGTGTTGGGAGCGTCTATTCCTAAAATCACTGCACTTATTAACAGACCATTTCTCATCATTGTAGGCATTGGGGCCATACTAGGTGCAATAGGTGCTTTTATGCTCACAGGCCCATTAATGGACATGATCTGGACTTATCACATGAATGTAAATGTGCTGAGTATTCTACTGCCAATCATGCTCATTTTGCTCATCTCCTTCTTGTCCATTTCGGGCAAGGTGGTGAAAGCGGCCAAGAGAAACCCGGTGGAGTCTTTGCGATACGAATAGTAAGATATAATCAACAGAAAGGGCACCTTCTATTTTATGGAAGGTGCCCTTTTTTTTATGGTCAAACGATGGTATTAATTACCTCCCATCATTTCACTCAGCTCGGCCATGGTCATGGTCTCGTAGCCTTCAGGTACCTCAAAGGTGTCATCTGAAACCTTTTTCTTTTCAATTTTACTGGCAGTCATTTTTAGGGTCATGTTGTTCTGAACTGTGATAAACTCTAAAGGAAAACCGTCAAGCGTTTTAAAACTGTTGTGTTTAATCTTCAGCTTCCTGGTATAGTAGATGGTCTGCCTGGACTCACCACCTTCCGTTACTACCTCTGCCTTTTTACATTTATAGCCCAAAATAGTCTTCTCACCAGAAAGTTCATTGATTTCCGGCTCTACCATATCTTCAGCCTCGGCATTTGCCTCTTCGGATGTGACATAGATATCGATTTTTTGCCCCATCATATCCATCAAAACATGCGATTCACTTGTTGCGGTATTAGCAATCACTATCTGTTTACCACCCATTACATTTTGTTCAACACGTACCATTTCACCTTTCAAAGTCATGATGGTTTCCTGAGGCAGCATACTTTCCATACCGGCTACTTCATCGGGCATTTTGATGTATTCTATGCTGTAGGTAATGGTGCCTTCAAATGTGGCCAAAGGCGCTTTAGCGACTATGTTGGGGCTATGGCCGTTGGTAATAAGGAATGCAAAAACGAGAGCGGATAGGACTTTCATATCAGAATAGGGTTGTTTGGCAATTTCGAACTAATACTTTGACTGTCCAAATACCTTAAGAATTCAACTAAAAAAGCTCGATTTGCTCAGGCGGCAGGCGGAAGGATTTTCTGTGCAATGGCGTTACACCTAAATCTCTGATAGCCTGGCGATGTTTAGCAGTAGGGTAGCCAGCATTGGTTTCCCAGCCATAGCCAGGGTATTGCTGTGCCGCTTTTTCCATGATGGCGTCACGATGGGTTTTGGCGAGTATAGAAGCCGCAGCAATGGACATGAATTTGCCATCGCCTTTCACCACACATTCATGAGGGATATCCGGGTATTTCTTGAATCGGTTGCCATCAATGAGCAGTAGTTCAGGATCGGTGTTTAGCTGCTCAATAGACCGGTGCATGGCCAGGAATGAGGCATTCAGAATATTGATCTCATCAATCTCCGTTGGGCTTACTTCAGCCACAGCCCAGGCAAGTGCCTCTTCCTTGATGATTACTTCCAGGGCTTCCCGGTGCGATTTCTTCAATTGTTTCGAGTCATTCAACAACTCGTTTTTGAAGTCGACAGGCAAGATCACCGCTGCGGCCACCACCGGCCCAGCCAAGGGGCCACGACCTGCCTCATCACAACCTGCTTCTATTTTCCCCGATCCAAAATTTGATGCCAGCATACCTGTCGATAAACTTAAGCCTTCGTGGCAAGAACTGAAAACGAATCTCTATTTTTGGGCATGTCAGCAAAAGAAAATCCGTGGAAGACCCTTAGTGGAAAACTGGTATATGAAAACCAGTGGATTCGGGTTGACGAATATGATGTGATTAACCCAAACGGGGGTAAGGGCATTTATGGCAAGGTTTCTTTCAAAGGCAAGGCCGTGGCCACCATCCCAATAGATGATGAGGGCAACACCTGGCTGGTGGGGCAGTACCGCTATACTTTGGATGAGTACAGTTGGGAGCTGCCAATGGGAGCTGTACCTGCTGATGAAACCTATGAATCGGGTGCCTTAAGAGAGTTAAAAGAAGAGACTGGTTTGACTGCTCAAAAACTAGAATTCCTCTGTAAGATTCACACCTCCAACTCCGTGACTGATGAAGTGGGGATGGTATATGTGGCCAGGGAACTAAAAGAGGGTGCCCCTGAGTTTGATGATACTGAAGATATTAAAATCTGGAAATTGCCCTTTGCAGAAGCCCTGAACATGGTGCTGGAGGGAAAGATTACAGATAGCCTGAGTGTGGCAGGTATTTTAAAACTTGCGCGTTTGCGTGGAATATGACCGATCAGCTTTCATATAGCGAAAATTTTAAAAAGACGATAAAAATCGCCTATCCCGTAATGCTGAGTCAGCTCGGGCATATTCTGGTGGGTGTCATTGACAGCATTATGGTGGGGCAGTTGGGCCCGGAACCTCTGGCGGCCTCTGCTTTTGCCAATAGTATTTTCCATGTCTTCCTCATGTTTGGCATTGGTATTTCTTTTGGCATTACACCCCTGGTAGCTCAAGCCGATGGGCAAAATGACCAGTCCACCATCACCCGGGTGTTACGACATGGCATTATCCTTTGTCTGGTCACTGGTATTGTGCTTTTTGCATTGCTGGCGGCTACATCAGGCCTTTTGCCCTACCTGGGCCAAACGGAATCTGTCATTGACCTGGGCATTCCCTATTACCTGATCATTTCGGCTTCTATAGTGCCCCTAATGATCTTTCAAAACTTCAAACAGTTTACAGAAGGGCTTTCCTTTACCAAGCAGGTAATGTACATCACGGTCTTTTCAAACCTCATCAATGTCTTGCTCAACTACCTGCTTATATTCGGCAAATTTGGCTTCCCTGAGCTGGGGCTCAATGGGGCTGGATGGGCTACGCTGGCGTCAAGGATTTTCATGGCCATCGCCTTGTGGTGGTTTGTCAGGAAGGCTCGTTTTTTCAAAGACTACATAGCAGGTTTCCAGCTGTTCAAGGTCAAAGGGCAGTTTTTCAAACCCATGCTCAAGTTGGGAGTGCCCACTGGCACACAGTTTCTATTTGAAGTCGGGGCATTTTCAGTAGCAGCCGTAATGATGGGCTGGTTAGGCGATACTGAGCTGGCAGCGCATCAGATAGCCATTAGCCTGGTAGCCCTTAGCTATATGATGGCCACGGGCATCTCTGCAGCAGCTACGGTTCGGGTGGGCAACCACATTGGCAAGTCAGATGGTGTAAACCTGAAACGTGCCGGTTATGCCAATTTTATTTTGGGTGTGGTGTTCATGTCCTGCTGTTCTGCCCTTTATATCACCTTTCACAATTTCCTACCCACTCTGTACATAGAAGATACTGAGGTGGTGAGCATTGCCGGGTCTTTGATCATTGTCGCGGGTTTATTTCAGCTATCAGACGGAGTGCAAGTAGTAGGGCTGGGCAACCTCAGGGGCATGTCTGATGTAAAAGTGCCCACGCTAATCACTTTTGTTGCTTATTGGGGGCTGGCCATACCCATTAGTTATGTCTTCGGTTTCGTGCTCGACTTTGGTCCGGAAGGCATCTGGTATGGTTTACTCACAGGTTTGACCATTGCCGCAGTCCTGCTCTTTTTCAGGTTCAGAAAGCTTTCAATACGCCAGGCATTAGAATTTGAAAAAGTTGAGAGCAGAAAGCAACCATCGACTGTTATATGAGTCTTTCAATCGTATATAAACTGGTAATGATGAGGAGATATAGCTTTACCCTGATTTTGATGATGGCTTTTGGCATTTGTGCCCTGGCCCAAAACCGTGAAACCCGTACTGTGCGTGATTTCGATGAAATCAGTATGCGAGTAGGAGGCAAGGTGCTGGTGACACAAGGCGACAAGAATGAGGTGATTCTGGAAGGAGATGAAGAACTGCTTGAAAAAATAGAAACGGAGGTTCGTGGTGGTAGGCTTAATATCAAGAGCAAGCGTAATAATTGGGGCTGGTGGAGAAACGGAAGAAACAGAGGCCGCCTGACGGTATATGTAACCGTCAAAGAGTTGAAAGGCGCCTACATCAGTGGCTCCGGTGACATCATTAGTCAGAATACCATCAAAACCGATGATTTCACCGCATCAATTGCCGGTTCTGGCGATATAGAAATGGACTTGGAGGCTGAATATGTAGAGTCTAAAATTTCAGGCTCGGGAAATATTGAACTACAAGGAAAAACAGACCGTGCCAGACTTTCTATCAGTGGTTCGGGCAAATACATGGCCGAAAAGCTGGTGGCAGGCGACTATTATGTAAGCATGAGTGGTTCGGGTCGCGGATCTATTAATGTAGACGGTGGCGACCTCGATGTGCGCATCTCAGGCTCAGGAAAGATCTATTATATGGGTAAACCCAGCAGTGTAAACTCCAGTGTTTCTGGGAGCGGATCGGTCAGGAAAATTAATTAGCCCAAAGTCAAATAACACAAAATCAAGATCCTGCCTCGTGTGGGATTTTTTGTAGAAACGCAATCAGGCCTTTAATAATGAGGAATTGAGCCACAATGTAAGTGGTCATAATCAGTAGGTCCGATTGAGGAATGGGGTCTAGAAAACGGTTGAGTGCCAGCAGTGAATCGCTGACCATAAAGACCAGAGCTCCACTCATTACCAACCAGAAACTTTGATTATCAGAACGTTTCCAACGTTTTCTTGCTGTAAGCGCCATGATGCAAATGACCACGGCATAGGCCAGGGCAGGGAAGTACATATCGCCTAAATTGTCTTTGAGCATGCCAAAAATAAGGAAGCCATAAAGTAAAAAGGGCAGGTCTTGCCACTGAGGCTTAAAACCACTACCTGCTTCGGTTACCGCACTCATGTTAATGATGATGTACACCAGGTGTGCCAGTAAAAAAGAGCTAAGCCCCAACATAAAAAAGATGTCGGCCTCAGACACAAACATGAGTAAAGTATCGCCTAGCCATGAAAAGAGCAAGGCAGCCATTACATGGCGATTGAGAGGGCTTGCTGGTGCTTCTTTATAGAAGAAAAATGCCAGTGCAGGCATAAGCAAGGGTTTCGAGATTGTGCGCAATAACTCAATCTCAGCCACACAGCCAATAAGATTCAAGAGCCCAAATAAAAAATAGGGTAACAGTGTTTTGGGTAAAGACATAAAAATCAGGCAGACTCTTTGACAAGTTTGCTCGTCCAATTTAAACCAAAATTCAGAAACAGTAAGGCAATGAAGGCCAGAACAGCTCCGATGATGAAGGCGTACTTCAGATTTTCTATTTGGTTGTTGTAAATATATCCCGCAATAAAGGCACCCAGTCCAATGCCAATCTCCAAGGCAATGTACATGGTGGCAAGGCCCTTGCCCCGTGCCTTCTCCTGACTCAAATCAATGGTCCAGGCGTAGATCGTGGGAGTGTTCATGCCCACAGCAACCCCAAATACCACCGAACTGATGTAGAGCATTTCCTGCGTGGTAGTGTAAGCCACCATTAAATCAGCAATCACTATGGCAAATGCTGCATACTTCAACACAATCACCCGGCCGTACTTGTCAGACGCTTTGCCTGCAATAATTCTAATGGCCAGTGATGAGAAAACGAAAATGGTAAAGAAGATGCCCTTGTTTTCCTGCTCAAAGCCCACACTCATGGTCAGGTCGGGCATAAGGGTTAGCGCTATACCAAATGAGAAAGAGGTGAGCAGAAAGAGGATGGAGGGGTTAAAAACTCTGGGCTCTATAATCTCATCTCTTTTGATCATGAGCAGGCGCGGACTGAATTTGACTTTGTTAGTGAGGGTCTCTTTCATGCCAATGAGGATGATTACCGATAGCAGGGCAAAGACAGAAGAGGTATAAAACATGATGTCAAGGCCGTAGTTGGCGGTGATCATGGGGCCCATGCTGGGGCCGGCTGCCATGCCAAGACTACCAAATAAACCAGAATAGCCCATGGCTTCACCCCTACGGTGGGCCGGCACAATGTCGGCAATATAGGCTGCTGTTCCGGTGGGTTTAAAACCTGTGGAAAAACCATGAAATAGCCTGAGTAGCAGAAAGGCCCAAACGGTACCCAGTAATGGATAGAGAAAGCCCATGAAAAAACATACGCCTGCCCCTATGATCATGACGGGTATGCGACCGATGGTATCTGATAACTTGCCGGAAAAAGGCCTGGAAAGCCCTGCGGTGATGGTAAATAAAGAAATGACATAGCCCTTGTATTCACCACCACCCAATGAGGTGAGGTAATCGTACAAGTCGGGCACAATCATATTGAAGCTACCAAAGAACAGGAATGAACTCAGGCAGAGCAGACCAAATTGCAGGCCAAATATTTTCTCTTTAGGCATTGTCTGTTTTAAACAAAAAATGGGGCCGAGGCCCCATCTAATCTTAATTTTGCATTAAAAATGCTTTTATAAAATCGTCCAGGTCTCCGTCCAACACGTTTTGCACATCGGTCCGTTCCACTCCCGTTCGGTTATCCTTGATGAGCTTGTAGGGGTGGAGCACGTAATTTCTGATTTGCGATCCAAAGTCTACCCGCATCTTTCCTTCTTCCACCTTATCGCGTTCGACATTTCGCTTTTCAATCTCCCGCTGGTAGAGCTGAGATTTTAGCATGGCCATGGCCTTTTCTTTGTTGCCCAACTGTGAGCGCGACTCGGTGTTTTCAATCACGATACCACTGGGGGCGTGCCTCAGTCGTACCCCGGTTTCTACCTTGTTTACATTCTGTCCACCAGCACCACCAGAACGGAAAGTGTCCCATGATATGTCTGAAGGGTTAATGTTTATCTCAATGGTGTCATCTACTACCGGATAGGAAAATACAGAGGCAAATGAGGTATGGCGTCTTCCTCCTGAATCGAAAGGGGAGATGCGCACCAGGCGATGCACCCCAGATTCAGACTTTAGCTGGCCATAGGCAAAATCACCTTCAAACTCCAGCGTAGCCGACTTGATACCCGCCACTTCACCAGGTTGATAATTCACCTGTCTTACTTTGAAGCCTTTGCGTTCGCCCCACATCATGTACATGCGGTAGAGTATGTCGGCCCAGTCGTTGCTTTCGGTTCCACCAGCTCCAGGATTGATCTCGATCATGGCATTGAGTGAATCTTCCTCGCCACTGAGCATTTTCTTGAACTCAATCTCTTCTAATATTACCAGGGCTTTGTCGTACTCGGCTTGTACTTCCTCGTCACTGGCTTCTTCCATTTCGAAGAATTCGTGCAGGGTTTCTACATCGCCAAGGGCTGTATCCACCTTTTCAAAACTGTCGGTCCAGAATTTTTTGTTTCTGAGTGCTTTCAGAAATTTCTCCGCTTCTTTGGGATCATTCCAGAAGTCGGGTTGAGCCGTGACTGACTCTTCTTCTAGTACTTCTCTCTTTTTGACATCGTAGTCAAAGGTACCCCCTCAAAGCCGCTACACGGGCCTTTAAATCTTTCAGTTGGTCTGAAGTCATGCTGTTAAAATTGATTGGCAAAGGTGGCGAATTGGCTTGGATATTTCAAGCCGGATTGGTGCTATTGCCCAACTATATAAGCCTCAAAATTGGGCTTGTATAATTTGATGTATTTGCGCCTCATAAACTTCAATGCATAGCCAGAAGCCACCATTGCTGCAGCAGTGATGGTAGTGCGTTGGTCTAGTGAAAATTCATTGCCATCTATGACAGAGTGGTTAACGATGTCGAGCGCCATGAGGCCAACACCAGCTACGGGCAGCAGGCCCTCTGCATTCCGTACAATAGTAGACCTGTTGCTACGGGCATTCCTTACATCTACCACGTCTAATTGCTCTATGAGCAGGATGTTATTCTCCAGAATGATAGTACTGTCAGCGAAATCGGTAATACGATCTGTAAAGAATTGATCGTAGCCTTTCATGCGATATACCATTTCACTGCCTTTGAAAAAGGTATATCTGCGCATTGAACCTTTCTTTCTGAGCAAAAGATAAGATTGTGCATCTACCGCTTGAAATGCAAAAAGCAGGGCGAAAATGAGGAGAACAGCTCTGAACTTCATACGCCTGCAAGAACGATAAAAAGAATGTTAAGTTTAGTTAAACTTAGACTTTGTAAGTCCAGCCAAATTTATCTTCCCTCTTTCCGGTCTTAATCTCGTTAAGGGTAGCCAGCACTCGGTTAGAGAATTTGCGCTCACTAACTTCTGAAAGTTCGAAAAGCTCTTCTTCAAAGCCGATTTTAGATATTTGAGCAATGGTAGCTGCAGTACCTACACCAAAGGCTTCCTGAACTTTGTTTTGGCGTGCTGCCTCAACAATTTCGTCAACCCTGATGGGTCTTTCTTCAACGGTTACCCCCCAATCCCGGGCCAGGGTAAGTACACTGTCTCTGGTGATGCCATTGAGGATGGTGCCACTGGTGGGGGCCGTAATCAGCTTGTCGCCAATGATGAACATCACGTTCATGGTGCCTGATTCTTCAATGTATTCATGCGTTTTGCCATCGGTCCAAACCAATTGATCAAAGCCTTCTTTCTGGGCCAGTTTGGCTGGGTAAAGGGAAGCAGCATAATTGCCGGCCGTTTTGGCATAGCCAACACCACCTTCAATCGCTCTTACAAAGTTGGTCTCGATTTTCACCTTTACCGGGGCCGAATAGTACGCGCCTACAGGGCAGGTGATGATCATGAACCTGAAGTTTTCAGGGGGCTTGATGCCAATGTACTCATCGGTAGCAAATACAATAGGCCTGATGTACAGCGAGGTGCCGCCCTTGCCTGGTACCCATTGACTATCGAGGCGAATGAGCTCAGTCAGCGCATTCATAAACATTTCCACTGGTATTTCCGGGATACACATTCTTTCAGCAGAAATATTCAGACGCTCAGCATTTCTTTCGGGTCTGAAAAGCAGCACTTCTCCTTCTTCGTTTTTGTAGGCTTTCATGCCTTCAAAAATGGATATGCCGTAGTGAATAGCCGTATTGGCAGGGCTCAAAGGCAGGGCCTGGTAAGGCATGATCCTTTGCTCTTGCCATTCACCATCGTAATAGTCGGCCACAAACATGTGATCCGAGTATATTTTGGCGAATGGTATGTTATTCACATCCAATTCGGCAATTCTTGATTGGGCCACTTTCTGAATCTCTATCGCTGCTGTATCTATCATACTCCGAATGTTTTAGTGGTGGGAAAGGGATGCAAAATTACTCAAATCTGCTACCAATTCAAACGATTGCATGCCATCCCGGGGTTCTATGCTATGCATTTGCAAACTGGGCATACCGAAGAAAAAATCCTAAAAGTAGCCAGTGGTGAAAGGAAATTTTATACACTCTCAGATTTCAAACGATTGAAATGCTTAGAGCTTATAATGCCAAATGGCTCAAACCCGCATTGTGGTCGAAAAAAAAATGCTAATTGTCAGGTGCGAGGCTCCCATTTCACCTCTTCAACGGCCAAATCCATGGCCATTTTACGGCCCAGCATAAAGAGGTAATCAGACAGTCTGTTCAAGTATTGAATGGTCAGACTATCAACAGGTTCAACTTCATGAAGGGCAATGGCAATGCGCTCGGCCCTGCGACAAACGCAGCGGGCCAGGTGGGCAAACGAAACGGACTGATGTCCGCCTGGCAGCACAAAGTTTTTTAGGGCCGGCAAGCTTTCGTTCATCTCGTCCATGGCCTTTTCAAGCACATCCACATCTTTTTGAAATAGATCGGGTTTCACCACCTTGTCTTTGCCAGGCTCGGTGGCCAATTCGGCACCTAAAGTAAAAAGGCGGTCTTGAATCTCTTTTAGAAAATCTTTCCGGTGTTCATTCACAGGCTGGTCGCGCAGCATGCCTATGTAGGAGTTGAGCTCATCAACCGTACCATATGCTTCTATGCGAATGTGTGCCTTAGAAACACGAGCACCACCTAGTAAAGAGGTGGTGCCAGAATCTCCCGTTTTGGTATATATTTTCACGTTATGCTTCTTCCTGTGCTTGTTGTTGCTGTTTGAAAGGATTGCCTCTGGTTGGGTTTTTGTTGATTTCGTCAGATTCAACCAAACCGTCACGCAGCCTCACAATACGGTGGGCATAGTGTGCAATGTCATCTTCGTGCGTTACCATGATGATGGTATTGCCCTTTTCATGCAGTTGTGCAAAAAGGTCCATGATGTCGTAAGAGGTTTTAGAATCGAGGTTACCAGTAGGCTCATCAGCCAAAATGATAGAAGGGTCATTTACCAGTGCTCTGGCAATGGCCACACGCTGCCTTTGACCCCCTGAAAGCTCATTGGGTTTGTGGCTGCTACGATCTCCCAGGCCAACACCTGCCAGGGTTTGTTGTGCTTTTTCTTCACGATCAGCCTTGCCATAGCCAGCATAAATAAGAGGGAGTGCTACATTTTCCATAGCAGTGGCCCTGGGTAGCAGGTTAAACGTTTGGAATACAAAGCCAATTTCTTTGTTCCTGATCTCCGCCAATTCGTTCTCGGTCATGTCGCTTACATCATTGTTGTTCAAGACATACGTTCCACCTGAAGGGGTGTCCAAACAACCGATGATGTTCATCAGGGTTGATTTTCCAGAACCAGATGGTCCCATAAATGCGACATATTCTCCCTGGTTGATGTCAATGCTGACCGATTGAAGGGCTTGGATTACCTCGCTGCCCATGACATATCTTCTGGAGATCTTTGTTGTACTGATAACTGAGTTCATATTCGTATGACGATCTGTCATCGCCTAAAGTTTAATACAAGACTAAATTTTTAGCTAAAGGTTTAGCCATTGGTAAAAGACTGAAGAATGCAGCCGCATCACAAAGCTTATTCCTTAAGCGGATTTCAAGGCGGACCGGAGGATTTGTACCCCTCTCATGTCTTTTGCCTATAACTGATCAGGGCGGGCTCTCCAGGCTTCAAGGCGTTGTTCAAAAGTGGTTAATGCGCTTTGCAATTCCTCTTCATTTACCTTGCCTTGCAGCGCCAAAAGTGCATATCTTCCTTGAACTGCCAGGCCTGTTTCAATACCCTGCCATGCGTAGGCTTCTACGAGTTTAAGACTGTAAGGGTTGATGGTGATTGCCTGCCTCAGCAGTTCGTATAGCTCTGATGGCCCCATACCGTCTGCTTTTAGTGTCTCAATAACCTTTAAGGTAAGCGAAATGTCAAAAGCATTTTGCACAGCCAGGTTACGGTAGTTTTCTAACTGGGCTTCGTTGAGCTTTGCAGTAGGCATATCGAAAGCTTCGCGAGGTGGTGTCGGAATGGTGTTTTCAGTCATGGCCACTTTCAGACTAAGTGCTTCATCCATTCTGTACTTGCCAGAAATGGCCATGTCCAGGTATTCGTCTGCCAGTATATAAGCCTGCTGTTGGGCTGCCCACAGGCCCAATGTAAAGGCGTGACGCGCTTTGTTTCGGGGGTCAATAATCAATAGCTCAGCCATGTTTTCAATTGCCTTGTTTACCAGGCCACTTTCATAGCATTGAAGGGCATAGGCCATCAGTAGAAAATCTTTCTGACCTATGTTCCTACGGTTAGAAAGATAGTATTCATAAATCTGCATCAGTTTGGCGGCCTCTGAGTTGTTTCGGTTAAGACCGTGATTATACAGGTAATAGAGGTCCTCTACATAAAGCAGCGTGTCTGTAGATAATTGATGATTAATTGTCGGTTGAAATGCCATTTTATTGGCAAGGGCTTGTTGGTTGATCTGAACATGGATACCCATATCAGCAACGTTTTCCAATGCCTCAGAAGAGGTGTAATAGCGCAATGCCAGCTTATTACCCATTGCGGCTTCGGTGGTTTTTAACTCCAGACTGCGGTCCAGGGCCATCAGACTGCTGTCATAATGATTGAATTCGAAATGGGCAATTCCCAGGTTGTTAATAAGCCTGTAGTTGGGGCTTTGGGGTTTCTTAAGAGTAAGTAGTTTGTTAAAAAGCTGGTCATTGCCACTGTAGTAGTTGGCCAGTGCTATGGTGGCTTTGGTTTCTTTCTCTCTGACCACTGCCAGTTTCAGGTAATCAATTACCTCAGCATCATTGCCTTCTTTGAGCGCAATTTTCGCCAGGGCATAGTTGGCTTTGAAATTATAGTAATCGTAAAAGTTGGCTTGTTTATAATATTGCGATGCCAACAAATCGCTGTCCACACTTTCGCCTAAGGCTCCAAGAGCAACATAACGGGCAGCACGGGCCTGATAAAAGGGTTGTGAATCTAAGTAGAAAAATATACCCACGATGAAGACCATCTGTAAGACCCTGGCTGTGAGTAGAGGCGCTCTGAAACCGGCAAAAAAATTGGGTAATTTCTCATCAGTAAGTAGCTGGGGTGTGAAGTTGATGAGTGCATAAAAAAAGAAGACAGTTGCTCCTCCTAAATGAGTAGCCAAAATGCACATTTCCAGGACTTGAGTCAGTGAGTCGTTACCGGTCAATTCTGCATAAGTGATGATGCTCAAACTAAGTGCTGCCAAACTGGGGTAGAGCCAGCGTTTGATCAAATCGGATGGTAACGGTGTTGATATAATCTCCAGCTTAGCTGTTAGGCTCAGGTGTCCACACACCAGCCCAATTATAAAAACGATGTAGGGGTTGACCACCCATACATCGAGCTTGATGCTGCCGGTTTGTTCTAAGAACAGTAATATGACTAAGGTCAGGTAGATGAGCCCAATGCTCATAAAATGAATCAGTCCGTTTTTACCTTTTTCGCTACTCTTTGTCGCCAGGTTGAACAGCACCGACATGGTATCGCCTCCTACAAAAAGCATCACCAGAACAACCAGCATTAAGGGAGTAAACAGGCCAAAAGCAATCGTGGCTGATATAGGCATAATGATGGGCGCCAGAAAACCAATAATTACCCCTGTGGCCAGATAGAGTACAGTTATGCTCAGCGTACGAAGCAGTAGGCTGGCCTTTGGTTTTATACTTTGGAAGAAATAGGTGCTGCCTCCAAAAACAAGCAGACTGATGTAGCCAATATAGTCGGGTAAGAAGCCTAGTTCAGACAGGTTGAGCTGCATGATGGCCAGGAGCATGATGCCGGTACAGAATAAATACCAACTTCTGTACAAATAGGTAAGGGTTACGGATATGGTAACCAGTCCGATAAAAAAAGCACCAAACAGCAGGTAATCAGGCCAGGCCGGTTGGGTGTAGTTACCGGTGGTGAAATGCTGCCATACCAGCACCTGATCGGCCAGCAAGCCAAAGGGTTGGTCGTTTATTCTAAAGTACTCCAGAAAAAGCGGGGCTTTTACATAAGTAGGGGTGCTGTACCATGGTAGCACCAGACCATCGCCAATGATCATGGCTATGATCGCCAACAACAAGGTGGAAATCGCCAGGAAGCCCGTGATTTTGGCAATGAGGTTGAACGTTTGCTTAGAGGCTTGCAAGGTTTATTTCAATACTTTGGGTACCTGAAAGAAATCCCGATTGTGCTTGGGAGCATTTTTTAGCGCATCGGCTTTCTCAATGGTATGAGCGGCCTCATCAGGGCGCGTCACATTGAGCTCGCGGGTCATATGGGTGAGGGGTTCTACGCCTTCGGTGTCTACCTCTTTCAATGCCTCTACCCAGGTGAGAATTTTACTCATGTCTCCCAGTAACTTCTCTTCTTCCTCCTCTTTGACGTTCAACCGGGCCAGATGGGCCACTTTATGCAGCGTATCCTTATCTACTTTCATGGGTTGGTTCTTTTGATTTCATCTTCTATCACCTGCCAAACCTGCTCTTTGAGTTTTTTCACGGCTTCGTCATCCGTTCCTTCAGGTTTGATGGGCCTGTGCACTTTGACTGAAACCAAACCTTTGTGCATCATCAACGGCTTACCATCTGGCAAAAGTATATGATTGCGATGAATCGTGACAGGCACCATCGGTATTTGTTCTTCTACCGCCAGGCGAAAGCAACCATCTTTGAACCGTACCATGTCAGGAGGGTTTTTTGTGTAAATGCCTCCTTCCGGGAAAAAGGCCATGCTAAAGCCCCTTTGCAATTCGTCTTTGGCCCGTTGCCAGCTGGCATAGCGATCTTTAAAATTCGACCGGTCTACCAGTACGTGAAGTTTGCTATACATATAGCCGAAAATCGGCACATTTTTCAGCGAATGCTTCCCAATGAATTTAAAGTTGAACCTGATGAGCCCCATGCTGGGAATGTCGAGGTATGAAAAATGGTTGGCACCAAAAATATAGCGTTGGTTCCTGTCCAGCGGTGCTTCGTACTCAATGCGACTGCGGTTGAGAAACATGAAAAAGAAAAAGGTTTTGGCCCATAGCCAATTAAGGGTGCCGGTCCAATGTTCGCAACCGGGTACAAAGATAGCAATGAGGAAAAAAGGCAGCAGTATGGCGAATATCAGGCCGAATATAAAAAGACCATAAGCTGAGTAAATAAGGGTAAGCGTTCGCATGCCTGAATTAAAGCAGCGAAGATAGGCAATTTGAGATTTTAAAGAATATCTCAAGGGTTTTTTGAGCGATAAATCATGCTCAATTACTTGGAATAGGCAGGAGCAAAAGTTTTTAATTTTTTTTTAAAAAAACCTGATGACCTCTGCAAAACTACTGGAACTCATCATCAAGAAGCAATAATTGATTTCTGCCAGTTGAATGCCGTGCAGAAAGACAAAGAGACTTTTTGAACTGGATTTTTGATACTTCAACCAATTAAGAACCGATGAAACATGAACTGCTGGATTGCATGACTAAGCCAAATCATCATTCCATTGAAGAATCAGATATCAGACCTTTAACAGCGCTCGCTTCTTATTAAAAAACAACGATGAAAAACCTTAAAAGTATAACCCTGGCATTAGTATTCATACTTGTTCTGAGTGCCTCATTTGTGCTAAGAGACGGTAAACCAAGCATTGCCTTTGTAAAGTCTCAAGAACTTATTTACAACTATGACGGCACCAAAGACGCTCAAGCCAAATTCTCAAAACAGAAAACCGATTGGGAGACCAACCTTCAAACCTTGAGGTCAGAGTTTCAGCAGGCCGTAAAGGAATTTGAAGAGGGGCAGGCAAAAATGACAAAGTCTCAAAGGCAAGAAAAACGAAGTGTCCTGGTCTCAAAAGAGAAACAACTAATACAGTACACCAAAGCCATTGAGGACAAAATTGCTCAAACGGATAAGGAGATCATGCAGGGTGTACTCAATCAGATCAACAGCTTTACCGCTGCTTATGCTCTTGAAAATGGTTATGACTTGATTTTAGGTACAACAGAATCAGGCACGGTGCTTTATGGCAAAGAAGCGCTTGACATTACTGATCAATTATTGGTGGCATTAAACAATGAGTTCAATGGCCAATAAGATGCGAAACATGCTAACGGCTGCATTGCTCTTGTTGCTATTTACAGGCTGCAGCTCTCAATCAGATACACTTTCGTGGAATAAATATCAGAAATGGCTTTTTGGTGAATCTACTGACTTGAAGAAAGTTAAGCAGGTCAATGATATCAACATAACAGCACAGTATTTACCAGCCAATTACCTGGCTTACAAAGAAATGCTAGCCGATGATGCAGTGATGGATTCAACTCATTATAAGAACTCATTGGACCACTATCAATGCGGATTGACTTTCAGAGTTCTTGTGGAGCCGGAAAAAGGAGGAGTTAACCTTCTTTATCACCGAGTATCTAGTGAGGTAGGCTACAAGCAACGTGTCAATGCCTTGAGTTTTGAGATTGATCAGTACATCAGCATGAATGTGGGCGGTACTGAATACACACCTGTTCTGGCTCACTATGAAGGATACAATGAAATGCTGAATCGTTTGATTTTCACTACTGTTTTTCAGCCAGAAGAATTTAAATGTGGCTCATTTGATGCCAGCACAGAAAAAATTACAATTCAATTTGATGACCCTTTCTGGAGTACGGGTGTCAACAATTTTACTTATGGAACCGCTTCGTTAACGGACGTTCCGCAAATCATTTTGAACTAGTCGAATATGAGATCTAGAAGCAAGCTATTTAGAGTGTTTACGCTGATCGTTGCGATGAATATGCTCATTTCAACAATGGTTCCCACAGTGAGTTTTGCACTGTCTTCGGGACCGGCACAGCCAGAGTTCAGCAGTTTTGAGCCTGTGGCCACTACCAATATGGTCAATGATTTTACAGGTGATTTCACCTATAACCTGCCCATACTTCAAGTACCGGGGCCACATGGCAGTGGTTACCCCATTACCCTCTCTTACCATAGTGGTGTTACGCCTGAGGAAGAGGCCTCGTGGGTAGGGTACGGCTGGACCTTAAATGCAGGAGCCATCAACAGAATGGCGAGAGGTATCCCAGACGATTTTAAGGATAAACCCATTGAAACCTACAACGAAGCTCCTGCCAACTGGACAGCTACAGTAGGAGCCAATGTGTCAGGTGAGTTGTTTGGCAGTGATAAATATACACGAGATATTCTTTCTCTGGGAGGTACAGTTTCGTACCGATATAATAACTATCGAGGTTTCGGTGAAAATAAAGGTGTTGGCGTTGGTCTGGGTAGTGGCGTGTTGGATATAGGTTATAATGTTGACAACGGTGAAGGTAGTTTTTCACTCAACTTGAATCCGGGACGAATCTTTTCAAGCTTTAAAAAACAGGCTAAAGGTGAGCAAAAGATATTATCTGATGATGCTAAGAAAGAACAGTACAAGCAAAATATAAAGGACCAATTTGCCTTTAACAATATGGCTGTTAATGCTGCCACTCAACTTTCGTCAAGTGTTTATGGTTTATATCAATTCAAAGAATCGGTAAAGTCGACTCAGTTACAACCCTATTATGGTGTATCGGCCAATTTCACAGTGGGTCTTGAGAAAAATCCAAGTTTTCTACCTGCTGGAGTCACTACAAATATTTTTGGCAGCTATACATGGCAAAAGAATAAAAACCCAGATCCAGCCAGAGCTTACGGTTATATGTATACTGGTGAGGGAAGTGACCCTGCTCTTTCAACTGGAAATTCTCTACTGGACTACCATATTGAAAACGGATCTTCCTACAGTAAAAGAGATGCGGTACTAGGGGTGCCTTTCAATAATTCTGACCAGTTTATGGTCACTGGTGAGGGCATTGGAGGCGGTTTTAGGCTTCATCACAGCAATGTAGGTCATTTTGGACCACAAGAAGTTACCAGTGAAGTGGCAATTCTTAATATTGGTGGAGAGTTTTCAGCGGGTAGTAATTTTGGTGGTGGAGCTGATATAGGGACAGGTCTCAAAACTACCAAGCTCCGCGATTGGAACAAGCATCCTAATGGCGATACCTTTTCTTCTTTAAGTGATGGTAATACAAGAGATGAACCAGTATTTTTCCGTTTTAACAACGACCTTGGCGGAAGCTGGGGAGAGGCTATAGATGATAATCCTTTTCAAGCTCGTATAGAACGTGGTCAGGCCAGCTATACGTTGCAAGAAGGTAGTGCCTTTCAGTATCAGCTAAACAATGGACAGCGTTCTGGCAGGTCGTCTTACATCGGGTATAATCTAAACAAAGAGGCCGTTCAAGGACTTACTAATCAACCCACTTATAAGGCTTACTCAAAGCGATTGGATATTAATATTCTGGCCAATAAAGGCAATGACTTGGCATTGGCAGACAACATTGGTGAGTTGGCAGTATTCAATCAAAATGGCTTAAGGTATGTATATGGCTTACCTGTCTACAGCAGAAAGGAGAAAACCCTAAGTGTATCTCCCTCAGGTGGAAACCTTGAGAACAGACATTCGGTCTATGTGGACGAAAGTAAAGCAGGGAGTTTTATCGATAACTCAAAAACTAAAATGGGTCGCTATCAGGCTGATGCATATGCAAGCAGCTTCTTGTTGACTGAAATTACAACTCCTGAATACGTTGACAGATCACTGGATGGACCCACGAGGGATGATTTCGGTGGTTACACTCGTTTTGATTACAAGAAAATTTATGGGGGAGGAGAAAATGCTTCCTGGTATCGATGGAGAATGCCTTTTCATGGGTTACGGTATCAACAGGGAGGTATTTCGGATCCGAAAGATGACCTAGCCTCAGTCTCAAGTGGAGAAAAGGAAATCTACTATCTCGAGAGCATTGAAACCAAAAGTCACGTAGCAATTTTCACTATGGAAGACCGCGATGGAGATGGTCTCGGGGCGTTAGATGAAAATTATGCACTCATTAAACAGGTACCTGAAGGTTCACAGCCAAAGCCCACAGATAGGCTCAAAAAATTGACCAGAATCGACCTATATTCTATCAACGAACTCTTAGTAGATGGCGAATTACAAAGAGATGGCGATGGCGAGATTGAGATTCCTGCTGGGATCAACTCTTTGAAAACAGTACACTTTGAGTATAAGGATGTTGCAAATGAGTTGGCTGCTGGAGGCCCTAATATGGCAAATGGTCGAGGAAAACTAACCTTGTCCAGAGTTTACTACGAGTACAATGGCAAATCTACCACCCGCATTAGTCCTTATCAATTTGAATATGAATACCCTAAGATCGACCCACAACCTGAGGCAGGTCACGTACCATATCCAGCCAAATATAGAAGTGGTGGTGTTGAAGATGTTCACATTTTTAAGGATGAAAGCGGTTCTCCTGCTACGGGTTTAGAAGAGAATCCAAACTATTCTCCATTTAGCTCTGATGCCTGGGGCAATTATCAACCATCAGGTGAGGAACAGAACGCAAACGGACGGCCTTGGATAAATCAGGAGAAAATACCGAATGTCCATTATGATCCGGCTGCATGGCAGCTGAAGGTCATCAAACTTCCTTCAGGTGGCGAAATACATGTTCAATATGAAGCGGATGATTATCAATATGTACAAGATAAGGAGGCTCATGTAATGGCTTCACTGGCCGTAGGTAGTGATGATAGTAATTTCATTATTGATATGTCTTCAATTGGTATTAACAGTCCAACCGAGGCAGAAGTTGACCGCTTACATCAAATGATATACGACCGGTACGTGACCAATGGGAATAAAATCTATTTCAAGTTTCTATATGAATTAATCAGTGATAATGATGGCTCTACCATACCCTCACTCGCTTCATGTAATGCAGAGTACATCACTGGTTATGTAGATGTGGTAGATGTGATTAAAGAGGAAACGACTGCCGGTTCTGGTGTCTATTTGTTAAAAGTAGTGGTGGATAGTGGGGAGTTACCAGAGCAAATATGCAAAGAGTTTACCCGAAGTAATCGTATAGGGCTCATCGATAGAGGTGGTAATTGCGGAAGTGATGGTGTACTAGGTCAGAATGATAAGAATCCTGGTAAAGTAGTAAGGCAGCTTTTAGGTATTGTACCAGCATTGGCCAATGGCCTCCGTTCCAATAGCTTATGTTCCCAAATCAATCATGAACTCTCTTATTTGAGAATTCCTACCATTAAACCCAAAATCGGAGGAGGCCTAAGGGTAAAGAGGCTTCTGACTTTTGATAAAGGGTTAGAAGGAAACCCTGTCCTGTATGGTAATGAATATAACTATGAGACCTTAGACGACTTCGGAAACCTCATCAGTAGTGGCGTGGCTACCAATGAGCCACAAAGCATGAGAGAAGAGAATATTCTGGTGGATGACCTTAAACGCCAAAAGCAAAAATTCATTAGTAAAATCATTGCCGGTGAAGATAAGAAAGAGCAAGAAGGACCAATAGGCGAAAGCGTATACCCAGGTGCCTCTGTCGGTTATTCTCGTGTGGCCAAGAGAAATATTCATATGGGAGAAACCAACCCTGGCTTTACCGTAAACGAGTACTTCACGGCCAAATCTTATCCTGTAAAAGCAAGCTATACAGATATAGATGATGATGAAGATTTGGATTTCCTGTATGGAGGGTTCGCCAACTATATCAAAAGAAAGCAATGGGCTTCACAAGGGTTTAGCATTGTGCTTAACAATATGCATGGTCAGGTTAGCAGCGTGACCAACTATACAGGCGATTATACGGATTGGGTAGACCTGGAAAAAAGTACATCCGTTAGCCGAGTTGAATATGAATATTATGAGCCTGGTGAAACTATACCTGTTCAAACGGATGCTTTTGGTGGAACTACGGATATGGTCGTTGGTAGAGATGTCGATATTACATTGGCACAAAAGGCACTCTTAGAGAGCTTTATAGATGCTAATGTTGAGGTAGATTTTAGTGTGGGGATTCTTAAAACACCATTTCCTATACCCATTCCCTTTCTTACCTCAGTGCCGACTGTGACGCAAACGGAAGGGGTAATAGCAACGCATGCCACTACCAAAGTGGTGAGTTACCCAGCGATAGTAAAGCGAACAACAAATTACCAGGATGGTATTTATCATGTGTCTGAGCCTTTGGCTTTTGATAAACTAACTGGTAACCCTATAGCGAAGAAGACATTCGATGAGTTTGAGCGAACCCATGTAGGTCAAGAAATCAGGGCTAGCATGGAATACAAAGCAATGCGCGATAAAGCATACAATGAAGGCAAACTCATCTTAGCAGGCTTTGTATTGGACGGCAATCGATTAAAAGTAGCTACAGGCCAGGCCTGTGATTTGAATCAATTTACCAGGGGTGACCTCATTGAATTGGGAGATGGTACTCAGGCTCTTTTCCATGTGGTTGATATTGACCATGTAAGAGACGCCCTAATTGTAGAGGTTTCGCAACAAAACATAGCAACGGATATCACCTCTGGTTCAGAAGTGAGGATAATACGCTCGGGGAGGACCAACCGCCTGAATGATAACATTGGGCTATTTGCTCGACATGATCCAACTCCGATTGATGGAAGCTTATTGGCTATTGTAAATGAGGGAAATCGCTATGTAGATAACCATCCCTTTGTAAATGCACTAAATACGGCCGTAAATGGCTTGACTGTATCAGAAGGGACTTTTACACTCAATGGTACTTATGCAGACATGGACATGTCGGGCTATGTGCGTGATGTGGGAGTAGATTTTGACTGGAGCCAGGTGAGTATTAGAAACGTGGAATTTAGATACTATCAAATGAGTGATCATCTACAATTAGATCTCATGGCTTTTGAGGTCACCTGTGGTACATGTGGAGGCACCTGGTATAGTGTAGCAGCTGAAGGTTGGGGAGACTAAGGTTAAGACATAAAGATTGACAATCGAGAAGAGGTCGTTCAACCCTTTCAAAAGTCAATTGCCTAAAAATTAGATAAAGAAGTAAAGAAGGTTAATCGTCTGTAAAACTGTTGATGACTGATTGTTGCCTTCTCAAAAGACAAAATGGGATTATGAAAAAATTACCAAATATAGCTGGGCTCATGTTTTGCCTGATGGTCTTTCTGTCCTCGTTCAACTTACAGGCACAGCAATATAAAGTTGATGTGATTCTCGGAGAAATTGAATGTGAAAATGTAGCACAGCCAGGATTGACCATTAGTGGTAGCCTTACTGCTGCTCTCAATTTTGGCGGTTCAGGTGCTCAGTGGCAGAATTTTGTAAGCAAAGAGAACGGGACAAACCTGCTGGTTTATTCCAAAACCTTCGATTTTTTGCCAGATTATTTACTCTATGCCAGTTTTACCTCTCCTGAGGGAATTGACTGTGGAAATGGCTTTAACGATAATCATTTTAGTCTAACCCCAAATCAAGGTGCTAATCTAGGCACTCAACATATATATAATGTTACCGGTGATCTGGGTGAAGACTTGGAGCTTTTGGTTACGGTTACTGCAATAGGTCTGATTACACCTGGTCAAATTGGCCCTAATCAAACCATATGCATACAGGAATCACCAGGAGAAATCATGTCGATTACACCTGCCACTGGAGGAACAGGTATAACCTATGGTTGGCAATATGCTGATGCTGAAAGTGGACCATGGATGGATGTCCATGTAGACCCAAATGACCCATCTAGTGATTTAGTGGAAACTGCAAGTTATACTCCCCCTAGCATTACAGCCGATAGATGGTATAGAAGATCAGCCACCTTAGGAGCCGTAACAGTAGTAACTCAGCCTGTAAAAATCTCGCTTACTACAGCTTCTGTAGAGCAGTACAGGATGGAATTTTACCTGGGTGAATATCAATGTAGTTCACAATCATATGATAGAGATTTTTTGGCCGATGTATTTGTTGATGGGGTAAGCTTTTCGCACAACGGACCCTCTGGTGATCTTGTAACGCCACTTTTCACACATGATTTTGCATCGCAACCACAGTCTATTACTGTAAATACAATGAACTCTATTGGTGAGGAAATACCAGGAGAGCCTCTCTGTACCGGTGATTTTTTGGCAACTGAAACTATTACAAATTGGTCAGGAAATGTGATAGAGTACACCATGAATAATGGTTCTGGCAGTGGAGAATCATTGAAATTTCATGTGAGAATCACCACGATCAATCCAGGCGCCATTGCGCCAGGAACTTTTGATGATGATGATCAGACAATTTGTGAAAACACTGCATTTATCAATATAGTAGAGGATAACCTCCCCGGAGGAAGTGCCCCGTATGCATATCTATGGCAATATCGTACTGTAGGACAAGATTGGGCTAATACTGGGGTTACGTCATCCCATTTTCCAGGAACTACGCTGACAGAAGATACCTGGTACAGAAGAATTGTGTATAGTGGTTGTCAATCTGGTATTTCAGCTGAGGTCAAGATAACGGTGGTAAGCCCCGATTTATCAATCACCGGACATCAGTCTGAGTATGCACCAAATGACCCCGCAGTTACTTTGACAGGTACACCCTCTGGAGGAGTATTCAGTGGTCCAGGTATGACGGGAAGTGTTTTCTCACCTGTAGACGCTGGTCCAGGATTACACACCATTATTTACACTTATACTTCTACTGCCCCACAATCATGTGTGTTTACTTCTCAGGTGTTGATCAGAGTTCAGCCGGGAGCACTATGCAGTGCCATATTGCCAACCGTAGGTAGCGGCCAATTCAGACTCGATGATTTTAGTGGCAAGATCATCTATGAGAAAAGCGATGGCTGTTCTGATGACATTGCTTACAACTGCATCGGAACACAGCCTAATCCTCAAATAATTGAAAATGTGATTTCTGCCAACGCTTTCACATTGAAAGATGAATGGGATTACACACCATTCTACGAACTGAGGTATGAAACCTCTCTTGCACAAGCCAATAGTTTCGAAGAAGGCATCAAAGGTAAGTGGCGAGCAAAGTCTCAATTTCAATACTTAACCGATGAAGTCAACAGAGACAAAAATTATAACACAGGAACCTTTGATATGCCCCCTTTCAATTGGCGATATGAGTCAGCCAATGATGAAAACAACTGGGTTGAGTTCACAAGAACGGAAAAATATACTCCTAATGGTGAAGCTATTGAAGAGTTCAATGCCATTGATATAGCTCAGTCTGTCAAGATGGGCTATTATGAAAACCTACCTTACTTGGTCTCCCAAAATGCCACTTACAGCTCTGTTTTCTTTGAAAGTTTCGAAATGGAATATGGTACACAAGGGATTCTTGAAAGTGGTGGCGAAAAAATAGGGGTAACCGACCTGGCTAACATTGGGCATGCTGGTTTTCAGTCACTTATGCTTACTACCAGTCAGGGTATAACTACGCCAAATATGGAGGTTGCCAGCAATGGTAAAGTGGTAATGGTACAGGTGTGGATTAGAGGTGCCTTGAATGAGCAATTAACAGCTACGATGTCATCGACTACAGGGAGTACTACTATTGACAGTTCAACCTTGACAGAAGTGGCGCGAAGTGGTGACTGGGGACTCTACCAGGCATACCTGGACCCAAGTGCGTCAACGGGTTATAATGTGAATGTGACTTATAATGGTGCTGCTACAATATGGCTGGACGACATGAAAGTCCAACCTTTTGATGCAGAAGTGATCTGTTATGTCTACGATAAGAAAAGCCAACGATTACTAACGACCTTCGACAATGAACACTTCGGACTTTATTACCAATATGATGGAGAGGGTAATCTTACAAGAAAGACAATCGAGACCGAGAGAGGATCGAGAACGTTGGTAGAAGCCTTCTACAATTTTCCTAAAGTTGATAAAACAGGAAATTAAGCCATAAGACATGAGGAAGATTCTATTTTCTATACTAATACTGGTGCTTGTGCTGCCTTTGGCTAATGCACAAACCGGTAATTGCAAGGTTCTTTTCAAGAAAGCATTTGAAGAGTTTAGAGAACCAACCGGAGATGCGTATGCCCTGGCCTACACCATGGAGAGTACATCTAGAGATGATATGGTCAAACTGGATAAAGTGTTGATCAAAATGAAAGGTTCACGAACCTATATGCAAACAGAAGCCAACCAGGTGTACAAAGACGCTGAATCAACGGTTTTTATAGATGACGTCAGGAAGCTCATTTTTATCACCAAGGTAGACTCAAAGAACATTGATGATGCCGGTATCCAGTCAATGCTTCAAATGCAGGATTCTTTGCTCAACAGCAATCAGGGAATGACCTGTAATGTTACCGAAAATGAGTTAGGCGGTGATAAGAAAATAATTGCCTTTGATGAAAGTAATTCAGTGGTAAAGTCCATGGGGCTCAATAAGCTGAAGTACCATATAGATCTTAAAAGTGGAGAATTGAAAACAGTTGAACTACTATACCCTAAAAGTGGTCAGCTAAAGTCGGTAGTGGTTTCCTTTGATCATTACGACAAGGAGTTTGCTGGTGAAGTTTTTAATGGCCCGGCTCTGGCCAAGGTTTTTGATTCTTTAGGTGAATTGCACAGTCCATATACGGACTACAGAGTCATTGACAAACTAAGCCATAATTAAAGGCTCATATGAATTTAGCCTGTTGAAGCCTTAAAGAGGATTCATAGCATATTTAGAATTTTCATCGCTTGAGTGTCGCGATATAAAAGTATAAACCAATGAGAGTGTTCAATCTTTTTAAAACTGTTTTTTTAGCCGTGTTTCTTATGGCTACGGCTCATGTTTCTTTGGCCCTACAAGGGACAGGAACAATCAGTGGCCCTGGTACGCTAATAGCAGATCCTATTGCACCTAATTCAACTCAGACCTATGCTTACAACGAGGTACTGGATACCGAAGATGTTTTCAGATGGATTGTAGTAGATGGTTTAGGAACCATTGACCTCTTAGCAAATGGCCAAAGCTTTGTAGAAGTAAACTGGAAGGCAGTTGGACATACTACCGCTACTTTAAAATTTCAAAAAGAAATAGTGGTGGCACCCATCGAAATTGGAGACCCCATCGAAAGGTTTTTCGTAGACGAGGCTTCCGTAACGATCCACTTTGTGGATTGTCCAGTCATTTCGGGGCCCATTACCATTACTTCTCAAGCAACCAATGAGTTTTTGGCAGGGGCTACAGGGACATTTGAAATTGCAGGAGTTGACATTAGCTCATTCGTGAACTGGAGAGTTGTAGAATACCTGGATGACCTGGGTTCGATTGAGTATGGTTCTACCGAAGTATTTACATTTCCCTCTAGTTTGGAAGCCGGCAATTATACTCTGAGTGCTACAGTGAATGATGTGTGTGGCAATACTTATGTTTTTACACTCCCCATTGTCATTATAGACCCTTGTTTTGATATGGCTGTTTTGGACATTCAGCAGCCAGAAAATGAGGTTTGTATCAATACTAACAGAGTACTTGAATTGACCAATGCCGATATGGATGCTTACACGTTCACTTACACCAGCGGAGTGAGCGAAATAAGCAAAGACCCTGTTGCTGGTACCATTACAGTAGAATTTACTGGAAGTGGCCCACAAACTGTAACTGGTACACCCAACAATTCGCTTTGCCCCAGCACGGTGCAGTACAGCAGTACCATTTCTGGTCCAATTGAATCAGTGACTGGAAATCTGGTAACCTGCAAAGATTTTACACATGTCTATACGGTAACGGGTGGAGATGATGCTGGTGTAAACTGGACACTGCCTGCAGGCGTAATTCCCAACTACCTTAACGCTGAAAAGACTGAAGTAGAGCTTACTTTTGAAAATGTGGGTAGCATCCCCATCACAGTATCAAATGCCAATAGTAGCTGTGCTACCAGCATCTACAATTTTACTGTTGAAGTTCGAGATCTCAATTCCAAAGTCACCGATAATAGTTTTTCAAACACTCAATTAAGTGCCAATAATGCGTCACCAATACCACTGGATCTCACCGCTAATAGTTGTTTGGATTTATATGGAGATTGTACTGCCAACATCAATCAGATTGATGCATATTTGAGCTTTTCGTTAGGGCAAGACAATCATGTTGTAGAAACCAATGATGAACTGGCATCCATACGCGTTAACATTGCAGCGCTAGATGAAGCAGGTATCGAATTATTCTCAGTCAATGATGTTTTGCTGTCTCTTCACAAGATCAAACCACTCAAGGTATATCACTTACGCCTATTGGGTAGTGATGCTGCCAATGTTCGAACCATACGAGCAACCCCTGTTGCCAATAGCTACAATGCCCATGCCAACATAGATGCCTCGTTGGTAAGTCTCGACTTTTATTATGAAGAGCAAAAAGAGATAGATGCAGCCAATGCAGTTTTGGAGTTAGAAGATCCAATCATTTTAGAAGGACGTTTTGAACAAACTTTCGAATGGTCAGTCAAGTCCAGTGAATATAGTTGCGAGGCAGTTCCTGCTTATCAAATACAAATGATGAGGGTATATGGCTCGATGCCGGAAGGAGGTCTTGATGAGAATGCCTGGAAAGGCGCTACTAGTATTTATTCCGAAAGCTCTGAGACTAGTTTGTTGATTTCAATTGCTGAGGGTTCTGGCTTATATGCATGGCGTGTGCGTCCAATAGGTTCTCTGATAGGAGATGCAAAGTATGCACTGAGTAATCCTGCTAACTGGAATGATGCTAGCTGGGTGTCTGCTGCCTTTACTTTTATACAGCCCGATGAAGAGAAAAATTTCATATACAGTCGAACTTTTACTGAGGAAAACAGAGTATCGGAACAGCTGAGTTTTGCCAATGGTGTAGGACAAACTTCACAAACACAGGTAAAAATTCATGGAGCTACAGACGAAATTGTTGCAACTCAAACATTACAAGACTTTGTTGGTAGAGATGTACTTACTGCACTTCCTGTCCCTTTGAATGGGGTGTCGCAATTTGGGTACCAGGATATGGTCATAAGTAATGGTGCTACAACATTCAATAAGAATGACTTTGATCTTGATCCAAGGAATGCTACTCCTGCTGGAACATTTGGGGGTTATTATAGTGGGAGTATTGAAAACGTAGCAGATGCTGAGGGTTTTCCTTACACAAGAACCCTATACACTAATGATCGTACTGGTCGAACAAAAGAGGCATCCATGCCTGGAGCAACCCATGCCTTAACATCAGACCGTTCAAATACGCACACCATTCGTACTTACTTTAGCAGTGTAGATGAAGCCGAATTGGTTAGGGTTTTTGGAATGGAGGCACCCTCTGCTAAGGATGTGCATAAAATTATCACTTATGATGCTAATAATGTTGGTGCTATTACCTACAAGGATAAATCCGGTAAAACCATTGCCACCGCCTTTGATGCAGGAGCTGCTGCCAGTAGTTTGAAAGACATAGATGGTTATGAATACACTTTGGATACATTGGTGAGTTATATAACCGGTAATACAAGAAAAAGCAAGTACCAACTGAGTGCTCAAAAACCGCTCTTTTTCACGACTCCCAAAAGAGTAACGGTTGATTACGGCCTTGAACCAGCCACTTTAGATGCTACCTGTGCCACACTTTGCTATTCATGTGACTACACAATCGAATTCATTCTTCATAATCAGGACGATCCAACTCTAGACTCACAACCTTTGGCCACCTATACCCTTGTTGGCGGAGAATGTGCAGCCACTGCACCTCTGGTGGGTCAGACGTTCGACATAGACCTGGATGCTGAAACAAATTATGTCCTCGAAAGAAGGCTTTCAACTCACACTAAAAATGGAGATGGTATTTACTATCTGGACCTTGAGTTAGGTGAAATTGAGACACAGTATGAATCGGCTTTTCAGACTTTTGAATCTGATGTTGTTATTCAGCAGCTATTTAATGATAACAATTTAACTGGCCTTTATGATGAACTGCATAATAGAGGCTATCAACTTGACCAAGTAAACAAACAGTACATTATTCCTTTTAACATTGTAAGTGGGAACGAAACATGTGTTGAATACCTCTTTGTGCCCTATTTTGATGACTGCGAGGGTGCTCCCGATGTTAATTGTCAAGTAGATGGTCTGACCTGGGAAGGGTATTTTGCCAACTACTGGACGGAGCGTGGTGAATCCTTTGGGGATGTAGTCGATGGTAAATATACTTTTGTCTACTTTGAGAACGAATTTGAAAAATTCCAGGAAGAAACCCGTGCTGCAGGTGCCGGTGATGAACCAGATGAGACACTGTACAAAATGTACTATGCACCAGGTGAACTCGATGGAATGATTCAAGGCCTCTTGTCCGAGAATTCTGATCGGGTCACTTGTGAAGAGGTTTGGACTATTTGGAGGCAAGCGGTATTATCGTACAAGCTTTTTGATGAATATGAAAATTCAGGAGAACTCGATGAAGACCCTGATAATGCACAATACAACCTTGCACCTTTCAAAAACAACCTCTTAGAGCGTTTCTTTACAGGTATTGAGGCCTTAATTGAGTCTAGAAGACCTGATACTTCAGATAATATTTGTGATACCGCTACAGATGGAACGCCAACCTTCCTGAAGCGTGACGTGCTGTATGGTCGCATCAATACTGATGACTATGGTCCTGCTAATCCAAGACTAGTGGCTCATCAACTGGTATACCTCAATACAGATGAGTCCGATCCGCTAACCGGGTCAAATGCCGGAGACCTTTTAAGAATCCTGGCTAACCTGGGCGATAGTGCACCGATCTCTATCTCTGATTTTAATGGTCTCACTGATTGTGATAAGTATAAACTGCACAAGCTAGGTTCCGAATTTGCTGCCGGGCAGTCAGAAGACCCTATTGAGTCGCAGACAGACTTAATATCTAGCTGTGGTACCCGTTGTGAGGAGCGTTCTGGTGAGTTCAAGCAAGCCATCATTGATGCGCTGTTTTCTACAGCTGGTAACTCGGGTCTACTAATTGAAGGGCATGTAGTGACTTTCAACGAGTTTCTTGGAGAGTACACGTATATAGAAGATGCTACCGCCAATACAGAGATCTATGATTATAGCCTTTGTGAAATCCACGAAATGGTGGATGGCCTGGTTGATAATTGTAAGATCAAGTATTGCAATTTCGATGGCCTGGTTCAGGGCGGTGAGCTACAGGAGTTTACCCAAACCCAGCTGGACAATCTGGATAAAGTGCTCAATTATGATTTCGAAGTCACGGTCAATGCTCAGGGTTTTGCCTGTTCTTTAGATTATGACCAAATCAACACGAATGGCCTCATTGCAAGTGATGCATTCACACAGCTATGGACAGTCAATGACCATGATGAGGATTGTACCACTGAGCAGGAAGTGATCTCATCATTTGACGATAACGGCAACATTTACGCCCTAATGTCAACCCGTTTCGATAAGTTTTCTTACACCTTGAACAACGGTATAGAAATAGAAGATGAAACTGGTACTGGTAAGTTTGCCATCGTGAAGTACAACCCACAAGGAGCGTATCTATGGCATAATGAATACACCTTTGAAATTACGGGAGACCTTCTTTATCAATACACCAACCCGCCTATGTCTCCGGCACCAATATCACTACCAGGTGCTATTGCTGACCCCGAAACAGAACTGGTAGATCAGGTTACTATGACCGTTACCGGAGATGGCGATGTGTCATTCATTGCAGCATTGTATACCAATGGTGGGATAGTAGCCAGTGCTTCTAACTGGAAACTGAAGCATGGAAATGCTACTGTGTTAGAATTTGATACCACAGATAATTTTGACCTGACGTACTGTTCTACAACCTATGTATACAATTTTGTTGCGGCTTCAATCAGCACTAACGGAGCAGATAAATGGTTCAGACGCTATACAGAATCCTATCCAAATTTCAACAAAGTAGATGACGCCAACAATGTTTATACATTAAGACTGGCTGGTATGCCAGTATCGATTGAAAAGATGGGTTCGAATGGCACTGTGCTTTGGGCATCTGAAACCGTAGACCTGCAGTCTTCGGCAAGTTTTGAAGCCAGGAGTGGTGAAATTAGCCATGACGCAAGTGGCAATGTTTATTTCCTCAATACCTATACCACCTTTGCAAACCCTGCTGTTATTGAGGTCAGTGGTTCGGTGGAGACTACTTTGCCTGCAAATAGTATCAATCATGTATTGATCAAATACGATGCCTCAGGAAACTTTAGTTGGATACAGTCTTTCCCAACAACGACTACTGGTTTTGCGCGAATTATAGCACAAAGCGATCATGTAGTTATGGTAGATGAGGAAATAGCTGACCTGCGCATAAGACAGGTTTATTCACCTGTTCTCATTACTGAAAATACGATATCAGGTGTATCTGCTCTTGGTGATTTCTCGTTGCTGATGGAATCGGCTGATCAGTTGAAAGCCTATTCCTGGAGAGATAATGGCGGTGGAATAAACTCAATCACAGTAAACCTCACCGATTTTTCCAGTACCACTGGTTTCGATTTGACCAACAGTAGTGCTGTGAAAGTGGCCGACCTGTATCATGGCTTCGGGAGTAATAGAAATTACATTGGGTATACTGGCACATCCTCAGCGGTCAATAGTTTCTCAGTGCCCATGGGAGGCTTCTTGGCTCCGTCTTTTGTCTTGCCAGTACTGCCATGTACAATTTTAGATCCGGGTGAGATGAATGTTGAGGGCACATATCAGGTTTCAGCTAGTAAAATAATTTACCCAACCTTATGTTTCAAATGGACAGATTCATGGGCCGATCTGGATACGCCAGATGATGATCTTATCTGGAACCCAGATTTCAGTATCACCTGTGAAGAGGTTAAGATTGAAGAAATACGACAGAGTATTGCTTTCCAGACTGATAAAATGATTAGCATCAAGCAAGAAGCATACAAATCTGTTTATGATTCCAGGTGTCCAGACCCAAACTTAATTGATGAAGATTTTACGGTGACTTATGATCAGTCTATTCATCACTATACATTATACTACTATGATCGTGCAGGAAACTTGGTGAGCACTGTTCCTCCGGAAGGAATTGACACGCTTAAGGTAAGCACCCCTGGCAAGCTGGCTGACGCTAAAGGAGTATTGCCTAACCATGGTTATAGAACAACTTACGAGTACAACAGTGTTGGTCAATTGGTAGCTCAGGAAACCCCGGATGCAGGTAGAACCGATTTTATATACAATGATATTGGGCAATTAAGGTTCTCACAAAATGCAAGGCAGCAGTTAGATGGTACATTCAGTTACCAACTGTATGACCAATTGGGTAGAGTTATTGAAGCAGGAGAGTATAGTGCGGATTTCAATACCACTGCGAGAAGCAATCGCAATGATATCAGCTGGCCATCTACTGGAGGGACTGAAGTTACTAAAACCGTATATACCCTGCCTACCGACATTCAGTTGCCTGCTGGTTATAGACAGGAATTCTTACGAAACCGAATCAGTTATACATATCATGACCCAGACGGACTAGAAGATGATCCTAGTGACGAGGTACCGGATGACAGAGTAACAACCATTTACAGTTACGATCCTCATGGCAATGTGACATGGCTCATTCAGGATATTCCCGGACTGGAGCTCAAGGCAGTCAACTACGAATACGACTTACTCAATGGCAATGTGAAACAGGTTGCTTTTGACCAAGGAGGTGGAGATGCATTTTACCACCGATATACTTATGATGGAGATAATCGAATTGTGAAGGTAGAAACCTCTGTCAATGGTGAAATATGGGAACAGGATGCTGGTTACAATTACTTTGCACATGGCCCTATGAAAGAAAGCATCATTGGTCAAGACAAAATTCAGCAGCAAGACTACATCTATACACTTCACGGCTGGCTCAAGGCCATCAACGATCCTTCCACGGCATTAAGTCCCGAGCCAGGCATAACCCGAGATGCTTTTGCTATGAAACTCAACTACTACAGTGGAGATTATCAAAACCAGGCTTTTACAGGGGTAAGACTAGGTGCTGTAACCGATCAAAATACCAGCGATGGTAGTGAGGTAACGCGTAATTTGTACAATGGCAACATCAGTGCCTGGGAAAATGCGAATCAAAACAAGACGGGAGTCTGGACGAGGTCGGGAATGCAATACACTTACGATGTACTCGACCGTATCAAGAGCAGTGCCTTCAGTATACACAGGAAAGAAACAAATGATAACATTCATCCTGGAGAGGTCGTTGTTGACCAGTTTTACACGAGAAAAGCTTTTGCTACGGACTATACATTTGATGGCAATGGTAACTTACTGACGCTCAATCGTGATGACTTTGATGGAGAACGAATGGATCAGTTGGCCTATACCATGGAGCCAGGTAAAAACAGGCTTATATCGGTGTTCGACCAAAGTACCATTAATGCAGACAAGCATGCTGATGACGTAGAAGGAACGAATAACTATCAATATGATGCTATTGGTAACCTGATTCATAACGAAGGGGAGGAAATCAACATCGACTGGACGGTCTACGGCAAGGTAAGGTCAACTACTAAATCAGACCAATCAGGAGAAGGTACGGAATTCAGCTATGATGCAGTCGGCAATAGGGTAATCAAGGCCTATACTGATGCTGATGGTAAGGTCAGTGTTGACTACTACGTCCGCGATGCCAGTGGCAACGTAATGGCCATTTACCGAAAGCAACAAGGTGAAACAACGCTATATGAAGTGCCGATGTACGGAACAGATCGTTTGGGTATGTATCGCAATACGGCTAATAAAATTGAGATAGACCCCTCTGGAAATGGTACCTATGATGTCATTACCGGAGATGCAGAACGGTCGGCATGGGAAGGGATCAACAAGTACTATTTGGAGTCAACGGCTTCTTTGAAGCTAACCGCTGGCTTTGATACGGGAGGAGAAGAGCTTGAAATAAGAGCAGGTGACATAAGCTTCCCCAATATTTATGCTCGAAAACTTAAAACCAGGCAGTATGAACTCAAGGATCATTTGAGCAACGTTAGAGCTGTAGTAAGTGATATGAAACAGCGAGCACCAGAAGGAGAATCCGGATTTATGCCTGCTGTAATTAGTAGCTCCGATTATTATCCCTTTGGTATGGACCGCACGCCTGTGGTCTGGCAAGAAGTGTCCTATCTGGCCACCTTTGAAGATAACAACCTTAACAATGAAAATGCTGAGTTTCTCAATAGACAATCTGCAGATATCGTTAATGCCGACATCCACAACAGTACGGAAGGTACGGGATATAACAAATCACAGAGGCTTAGTGGAAATACTGGAAACTTCATAGGTCTAAGTAAGGCCCTTCTTGTAAAACCAGGAGATAAGATTTCTGCTCAGGTTCAGGGTCATTACATAACCACTCCGAATGGTGGCACCATAGAAGTAACTTCAGTTTTAGCTGGGGCAATAATTAGTGGATTTGAGTTGCCGGGTACATTGGAGGCAGGATCTCTACAGGCTAGTATTGATGCCGAATTTGCAGGAGGGTCAATGTTTGCACCGAATAATAATACTCAGGGTGCTAAGGCGTACTTAAATTATCTGTTTTTCGATAATGATTTCAACCTGATTACAGGAGGGTTCCAGTCTTTAGGAAATGATGCGAACTATACCGACTGTACGTCTGATGATTGTCATAAGCCACTTAATCTGGAGTTTGTGCCCGATCAGGAAGGAATTGTATATGTGTACCTAAGTGATGAGAGTGAGCAACCCACTGAGGTTTATTTCGATGATTTTCAAGTAACTCATGAGGTGCTGATTGTGGATCCACAACTTCAGGCTTACAGGTATGGATTTAATGGCAAAGAAAAAGATAGCAGTGGAGAATTTGGCTTAAACCACTATGACTATGGGTTTAGAATTTATAACCCTGGAATTGCGAAATTTTTGAGCGTGGATCCGTTAACAAGCTCATATCCTTGGTATACGCCTTATCAGTTTGCGGGTAATAAACCGATTCAATCACTTGATTTAGATGGACTTGAAGAAGCTGATTATAGAGTATTGACACTTCCAAATGGAAGGAAGATGGCTGTCAACGTAAATGATCAAAAGAGTGTGGAAAACTTTAACTCTGAGTTAATCAGGATTAAAGTTCAGATGGGTATCAAAGCGGAACAAGAACAATTTTATAAAAACTTATATGTAAAGAAGCAAACCCCTAATGGAGACATATTAAAGGCCATAGAGCAATATTGGGAGAATTATTGGGATAAGCTGGCTGCACTAGGTGATAGGGTTGTAAGGTTCGTTCCAATATCAGGTAGTCTTCTTGATCTTCAGGATGCCAATTTCGAAGCAAAAATGGGTCGTGGCTCAAATGGTCAACAGGCTGCGGCATTCGGGTGGTTTTTGATAGATCTGGTAACAATGGGTACCGGAGGTGGTAAAAAAGAGGTTGTAAAACAAGCTGCAAAAAAATCCACAACGATTTATCGTGCGATTGGAATGGCAGAACTGGCAGATATTTTTCAATCAAGACTAATTAGACCTGGAGCGGGGTCCATGGAAACCAAGCTATTTTCGGAAACTTTTGATGATGCCCTTCAACAAGGAATTAAAAGAGGAGAAGATTTTGCAATAATTGCAATTGATGTGCTGGACGATTTGGTTGAGCAACTTCATAAGAATAAAAATTTAGATCCTTTTATAACTAAGGGAAGAACCACATTTGGGGTGGATCCATCGTTAGTAAAGGCTTTTAATGATGCAATCACTAACTTTAAAGTAACACCAGCATTAAAAAACACAAAAGAAGGGGTTAAAGTTATTAGGTAATGGGAAAAATTATTTTTGAAGTTAAAGTTAGATTTCTTCCTACTAACCAAGGTGGTAGAAGTAACAACCTGCTAAATAAGTATTCATGTAGCTTGTTTTTTGATCTTGATAATTTCGTTTTTGACAAAGAGTCCCACAAGCGCTATTTAAATGAACATGAACAGAATCAGTCTAGAAATATTTCAGGTACTTTTTATTTTGATAGAAAAAAAGTAGACCTGGGGCGTGAGTATGTTGGAGTTGTTACGTTTCCAGATGTATATGAAGAGTTCTTAAATCAGGTAATGGTAGGTAGCCACTTCTTAGCGTGTGAAATGGTTCATGTAGTTGGAGAAGGTGTTTTGATACGTAAAATCGACAATATGCCATTTGATCTGGAGTCTTCCGAAAACAACAGGGAAATAGCAGATTTGCTAGCAGAATTTGTGGCAAAATTTGGTAAGAAAACATCACCACCCGACTCTACCTAAAGTGAATGCCTCTTCTAATGCTCACCTCCACCACCATTTAGTAACAAAGGGTTAATAACGCTTCCTGAAGTTCACTTATGTATAGGCTATTTTCAATTTTTCTCTGTCTTTTCCTGACCTTTTCACTGACTGCCCAGGAATCCCCCAAACCAGAGCTTTCCAAGAAAGAGTTAAGGAAGTACCATAGAAAGTTGAAGAAACTCAACAGGTCGTTGAAAAAGCGAACGGTAAAGCTGAAAGACCTGCTTGCCAAACAGGGTTTTCAACTCAATCCATTAGGCGAATTGTCAAAAGTTAGTGAAGCCCAAGCCGATAGCCTGGCGCTAGACCCCAATGCCCTGGCCAATGGAGGCTTTGGGCAGCTAGACCAAATTCAAGATAAAATTCCTCAAACCGATTCACTGGTTGCTATTGAAAGTCCATTGCCAGGCCTGAATGGTCTACAGAGTCCATTGTCCCAAACAGACTCAATTAATAACCTCCAAAACCCATTACAGGGCTTTGATAATAAAGTGAGAGGATTACTCCCCAACGGTGGAAAACTCAACCAGTTGAAGAATAAGCTGCCGGGAACAGATTCACTTGGCCTAAACACAGGGCTCAGCAGCAAATTAAAGGGCCTTAATGGCAATGTTCAATTGCCAGATTCACTCAAGACTTTTAATAACCCACTACCAAACCTAAACGGCAAATTCAATGACTTGCTACCAGATAGCCTGTCTGGAAACCGGTTTAACTCTTTACAAAACTTGAACAGCAAGCTCAAAGGCCTGGTGCCCGATAGTGTGTCTAATAGCCCACTCAATGCTTTACAGAAATTAGGACTCGGTTCGTTACCATCAGATTCGCTTGGCCTTGACCTTCCTGGGGTTAACCTTTCTGGGTTACAACAACGGATTCCCGGACTTGATTCTTTAGGGTTCTTGCAAAATATTAAGGGCAAACTACCCGTAAATAACCTTTCTGGCCTTAATAAAGGGTTGCCGGCCTCAGTGGGCAATACCAATGGGCTCGTTCCTTCAGTGCCAGGTAATATGCTGGGAAGCCTCGCTCCAAACATTGAGGGACTGGACAAGGTGCAGGGCCTAAGCCAGGAACTGGACCAATTGAAGCGAAAGCTCAAGGTAGGTCAGCAATTGACGGGTAATAACCCGGACCTCACAGGCACAATAAGTGAAACCATGATGGAACTCACCGATATGGAATACGAGCTCAAAGATCTGGAGGCCTTAAAAGGACAAATGAAATCATTCAAACTCGATTCAGCTTCATTGCAAAAGTATTTAGGCCCGCTAGGTGGCGATCTGGATAAAATCAAAGGCCAGGTGGGTGAGTACAAGTCCATGCTGGATGGCTATAAAGCGGAGCTTGTAGACTGGGACAAGAAGCTTGAGGATGAGATACTAAAGCTGGAGGAAGTACAGGGGTTGGCCAAAATTGTAGAAAAACCTACCTCAAATCCGATGGCGAAAATGGAGGAAGCTCAAAAAACTTTAGAAAAAGGCTTTCAGAGTAAGGAGTATGTAAACGAGATTATCAAACAAAGACTGGATAAACTGATCAAAGAAAAGGGGCCGGAAGCAGTAACTCAACGATTGACAGATGCACATGAAAGCATGGCCGAGTACAAGCGCAAATATGATGAGCTTCAGGACATCAAGGACCTTCCAAAGAAGAAATCCAACCCCCTGAGAGGAAAACCTCTGGGCGAAAGACTGGCCTTTGGAGGCAATCTTCAGATAAACCGTCAGAAACCGTTAACCCTGGATGCCGGAGTCGAATTGGCATATCGGTTCACACCCAACTCTGAGTTAGGAGTAGGGGGGGCTTATCGGTTCAAATTGGAGAAAGGGGCCAACCTGGGCACGGTCACTGATTTGCTCAATGTACGCTCTTTCTACCATCACCAAATCTGGCGATCTGTTGGTATACAAGCCAATTATGAATTCAACTATGGCCTACCACGTACAGAGCAAGTAGTAGAAGGACTCTCTAAGCAATGGACCCAGTCAGGGTTAATTGGACTGCGAAATGAGCAACCCTTTTTGAAAAATATTGGGGGCTATCTCACCATGCAGTACGACCTATTTCACAAGCCTGAGAGTCCTAATCCGAAGTGGGTTTTTCGTTTTGGTATCAGGCTAAAATAGACTGGTTGGAACCTGTCTAAACCAACATACCTTCTTTGCTCTTTGCTCCAGGATCTATAGGCTTCCGGAACCGATTCTTCATGAAAAAACAATGCCGTCATAATTCGGAATAATGAGATTTGACCTTTGTCTCG
>Ga0316204_10002603_pt1 | contig 40043 bp, 25 predicted proteins | sample 6monrhotite_MG_2_FD_205661 | JGI IMG/M metagenome (GOLD analysis project Ga0316204, IMG submission 205661) | Microbial mat bacterial communities from mineral coupon in-situ incubated in ocean water Damariscotta River, Maine, United States -... | ecosystem: Environmental > Aquatic > Marine >...
CCGTCCTCGTTGAGGCTGTGGGCTATCGCGCGCGGCGACTTGCCAGCCCCGTATTGTTCAAAAATACGGACAATTGTGTTTGCTTCTTCCGCGTTGATGACGGTGTCACCGGAGAGGCGCTCACCGTCTGCAGCGTATTTTACTGGAATCGAATAACCATAGGCTTTGCCGCCACCAGACTTGCCTGCATGCACGCGGCCCTCTAAGCCTCTACGCGTTTTGTCGCCGAGATCTTTGAGGAAGAGGGCGTTCATTGTACCTTTGAGGCCGATGTGCAGTTCAGAAACCAGCCCTTCGCTCAGCGTAATGATTTTAACGCCGTGAAAACTTAGTTGCTCATAAATGCGGGCGATGTCTGCCTGGTTGCGCGAGAGCCGATCGAGCGCTTCGCACAGCACAATATCGAACTTGGCTTGTGCCGCATCTTGCATAAGAGCCTGGATGCCGGGGCGCATCATGGACGCTCCCGACGTGGCGGCGTCGCTGTAGGTGGTGGCGGTGTGCCAGCCTTCGGAGGTCGCACGTTCTTTGAGCTTATAGAGCTGATCTTCAATGGAAGCAGCTGATTGAAGGTCTGTGGAATAGCGGGCATAAAAAGCAGTGCGCATTACGAATCTCCTGAGCAGGGTTCGTCAGTAGATGGAGAGCAGGCAATCTTGTCAAGCTGGTCGCTCACGTTAGCCGAGTGAAAACACTCGCGAGCCGCCTGACACGCCAATGCGCGCACCAGCTCTTGTACGCTGATGTCAGGTGTTGTTTTATGGCTCAGTTGTTTGCTCATCGGCCTCGTCAGATCACGTTGTGTGTGACCTTGACCGTGAGGCAGGAGGCGGCAAGCTGCAATGAGGTCGTGGTTGATAAGGGGTCTAACTAACCGCAAGGTTTTAAAAAGTGCTTTACTTCCCGGAAAATTTGGTGCGCCACATTGTAGGATGGCCCAATTTTGATTGAGGCTGATGCAGAATAGGTGTTTGGTGGAGAGCTTGGGGCCCATGTTGTTATAAACCGCTATTGCGCGCTCTCCCCCGCCCCGCCCGCACTCTAAATGGCTCTTGCGTTCTTCATTGAAGAACAGCGTAAATGTAAGGCTGGCTCTGCCTTACACAGCGAAAACACCTGCAGAATAGTTCTGCATTATTCTGCATGCGTTCAAGAGTGCAGAGGAGGTGGATATCCGCTTTGTGCGCATAATCAATCACTACCGGAAACGTGGACGTTTGACTGCTTCTGGCGTATTTTGTTGAAAATGCAGTGTATGCGCTGAAATAGATGTTCTCGTGAAACAATGGTTCAAAGCTAATTGGAATTCTGAATCAACCTTGCTTACTCAAGTGGCAAAGACAGAGGAAGTTTTGTGCATTTCTTGTCCTTGGAGTTTTTCAACAGAATACGCCAGAAGCGGACGAGCCTATAAGCGGTGATCCGGCGTGCGATCCAAAGCGAATTGTCACTCTTCAAAAAAAATAGCTGGAGCGTTTTGCCGCCGCTAGTTGTTATCGTTCCAGAAGTCGACCGAATTCTCAACGACAGAGAGTACATGAGGTAGATAGCACTTTGGACCTGTCCCGATATTGTACCGCTCCTTTTGCGCATATTATGCGCAAAAGGAGAATGACTATGGGAACTAAACATTCAACTGAGTTTAGGCAGGAGGCGGTGCGTGTAGCGCTGACAAGCGGCCTTACCCGCAAACAGGTAGCTGCCGACTTTGGTGTGGGCTTTTCGACACTGAGCCGCTGGATACAAAAGGGTCGCCAAACAATAGAGGAACCATCGGTTCAGCCTGGCCTGAATTCGGAAGTAGCAGCACTTGAAAAAGGCTGCTTAAATTGAAACCAAGGATGAACAAAATCCTCTGTTAGCCAAAGCTATACCAAAGCCCATTTTATATGACGACGGACAATATATCGATGGTTTCTACAATCCCAGACGACGACACTCGACACTGAACTACATGAGCCCTATGCAGTTTGAAAATCAAACCGCATAAACTCGAAAACGCTCTCCACTTTACTGAAGCAAGTCCAGCATCAGACGGCCCAGAAAAAAACTTGGTTATAGGCATTTTTCTGATGAAATCCGTAGTGCCAGGGTATTACCACCCCTCTGCATTTGTTGGGTGATTTTCTAACAGCGGAAAGCTGTATTCAGTAACTCATTGAAGAATCGCTGCTTGTTTCGTGGCCTTTTTAATTTTGTTTTCGGTTATGGCGAATCAATTTGGGTATGTGTGCGTTATTTCCGATTTCCCCTGAGGTGTGTTTGCCTGTTTTGGGAGGTGTGTTTTGCATTTTATGGAAGATATTTTCAGAGGTGTGTTCTGGCTGGTTCGGTGCCGGATTTAGCGCAGGACCTTGAACAGCGGCACCTTGGTTTATAGCAACTTTACCGGGTAAGTCGCTTAATTAACTTTAGGTTAACAATAATGCTTGACCTACGACCGTAGGGTGTGGATTGTTCGCACACGTTTAAGTATAAACTTGTCACCTTTGGGGGTACTTCGTTGTGATCAGGCATCTTGCTCGGGTTTTTACCCGTGGTTTTTTCGTGTTTATTTTTGGCGCGATTGTTTCCCTCTCAGCCGCAGCTCAAACCGGCAATGTTACCTATGATTATGATGACCTTGGCCGGCTTAAAACGGTTACTTACGAGGATACAGAGGCTCGTTATAATTATACCTATGATGCCGCCGGGAACCGGACGGTACATACGGTTGATGGCGGCCTTGTCAATGAGGTAAGGCTTTGGAATAAAACTGTTAATGAGGGCGACGCTCTGTGTTATACGGTATGGCGTGTCGGCAGCTCCAATGTGGAGACACAGGTTCGGGTTGAGACCTACCTGCCAGCCAGCGCGGCTGACTATCCGCTGGATTTTGAGGGCAGTGTTGGCACCTATAATGCAGCGACATCCGGGGTTGATTATCTTCCGCTTGCAGAGAACCTTTGGCTAACGATTCCGCCGTCTTCTACTGGCGCTCCGACAGAGTTCTGTATCACGACAATTGAAGACGAAGATCCGGAACCGGAAGAGCATGTTTTTGCCCGCATTGCCGAAGTTGTAAACGGTATAGTTGATCCGTTGCAGGAAACAGCGTTTGGCCGCATCAAAAATGACGATGGCCCCGTGGTTGCATTCCACGTTAGCAATACTATGAAAGCCGAGCCTGAGGGCTACGGTCAGAAGATGGTATTTGATGTGTTCAAAACCGGCGTGGCGCAAGTGCCGCATTCGGTCACGGTTGAGTTCACCGACGGCACGGCAAAATACGGGCTTGACTATGAAGGTGCAAAGTCATGCGAGCTTGGGTTCGGTGTGGAAGACGAACTCCTGAAGTGTGAGGTCACGCTGCTGCCTGACGAGATCTACGAAGGCGGCGAGACGGTTATGGCCACGATCACAAGTGTGTCAGGTGGGGCTATTATTTCAGAGACCCCTGAGGGAGAACTTCTGCAGGGTCAGGGCATTGCGACAGGCATGATCAGCGATGCCGGGGATTTCCCGCAGGTCAAGATCGCGCAGTATGGAAGCAAAGAAGGTGGGGTTCTCCTGCACACCATTTGGCACTCAAAGGATACCACCCAGCCTATCACGGTGAACTACCAGCTGTGTGTTACAGATAACCTGACCACGAATGCCGAGTGTAAGGCTGCGAAGCTTAAGGGCGTGACAGCAAGCCTGAATGATTTGGTGCCCGGCACTGCCATGAATGGCTCAGTGGTGTTGCCCGCAACCCTGAATGCGGATGGTAGTCCATCAAGTGCGGAACCCGGCGGCGAGATCACGGTATACAGCCAGTCGGATACGACAGAGGAAGGCAATGAGGACTATGCTGTTGTTCTAACCAGTATCTCTGGCGGCGCGCGGGCTGTGGAAGATGGTCGCTGGCTTGCGTATGGCCATATCCGTAATGACGACAGTGCCGAATCCATTTTCAACATCTGGGGTGGAAAAACCACAGCAGGCCAGCCTTTGGTCTATACAGTAAGGCGCTGGGGTAATACGACAGGCGAAGTGCGTCTTACCTTTGCGCCTACCGGCAACAAGTCGCAGGTAAAAACACCGACCGGCACAGTGATCAACCGTAAGAGCACACTTGCTGTTGAGGGTACAGATTACACCCTGCCAGCCAGCAACGAGGTTGTCTTTGCCAACGGTCAGACAGAGCAGACCTTCTCTATCCCGACGATCCCCATCACAGATCCTGCCATGCAGGGCGGCAAGTTTCTGCCGATCAGGATATCAATGCAAACCGGTTATACAGGCAGCTTTGCTGTGAAGGAGCGGGTTGGCACCATCACTGATGACCGTACACAGGCTGTGACTCTGGCACAAACGGTGAGCGCCAGCGAAGCAGAGGAAGAGATTGTCTTTACAGGAGCCATGGACTACCCGGAGAGTGTGCCTGTTGATATACCCTATACGACAGTGTCGGGCGGTACAGCGGATGAAGACGCCGACTATGTTTCTGAGACCGGGGTTATCACTGTTCCTGCGGGCACCACCACGTTTGCAATCCCGATCACGATTATCAATGATACCGATCTGGACGGAGCAGAGGCTGACGAGACCTTGGTGCTGAATGTAATCCCGGAGGTGGTAACAGGCAGCCCTGATCCTGTTCAGGCAACAGGCACCATCCTCAATGACCTTGACGATGGCTGTAACGCCACCCTGAAGGTTGCCAAGAAAACCTTCGGTGTAGATGAATTTGAGCGCGGTACGCCGATTGACTTTCGCCAGCAGGGTGGATTTTGTACCACCAGTGCCGCGTTTGGCGGCGGTGTGACCAGCATGGCAACAGCCGCTATGGCTATGCAGTCCGGCCTTGATACCAGCATGCATGACTATCAGATTGATCTGGTGGCGAACTCTGCCGAAGAGGGCGAAGACTTTGTAGCCAAGTCGGTATTGCTCAGCATTCCGGGTACACAGCAAACGGCAACGATCCCGATGGAGATCATTGATGATCTTCTTAACGAAAGCACAGAAGATCTTGCCATCAGGGTTACGCCGCTTTCAGGGGCTGATGTAAGCGGTTCTGGTGAGCTGATGATCATGGATGATGATCCGGGCCCGCTGTACAGTGTAAGCGATGTGACAGCCGGTGAGAACAACCTGCTTGTGTTCACGGTAAGCAAGGCAGGCCAGACCGATCTGACCAGCAGCGTGATTTATGAAACTGTGGACGGCACGGCTATCGCAGGTGAGGATTATTCTCCTGCTTCAGGCATCCTCACGTTTGCACCAACTGAGACCGAGAAGACTGTCGTGGTAAATGGTGCTGAGGACACAGCGTTTGAGCTGACCGAGACCTTTTATGTTGATCTGTCGCAGCCCAGTGTGGGCTCAGCCCTTGAGAAGGCGCGCGGCACAGCCACCATCAGCGATAATGATGCGGTACCAGCCTTCAGTGTTTCTGATGCGGCAGCCATAGAGGGCGACGAACTGACGTTTGCTGTATCTCTCAGCCAGCCCTCAAGCCTGACCCACAGTGTGCGGGCCTATACCTTTGGCGGCGGCGCTGAAGACGGCGCTGATTATCAGGCGATCTCTGCTGACCTCACCTTCGCGCCCGGCGAGACCCTGCAGTATGTCACTATCGCAACAAGCGATGATGACACCATAGAACCCGACGAGACCTTCGAACTCAAGATCACCGACCCAACAAACGGCGCTACCCTCGGGGATATGGCCGGGAACGGTACCATCGAAAATGATGATGTTTTGCCGCCTGTCTGCCACGCGAAATGGGATGTCAACAACAAGGGCGGAGAGTGGACCGTTGATGGGTCTGGTCTCGTTGCCACTTACGCCAATAACTCTGCAATCGAATCCGGCATTATGGCGGATGTTAGCCTTACAACAGGAAAATGGTACTGGGAAATTACGAGCAGTGCATCAAGTAGTAGTAGAGAATGGGGGGGTGTAGCGCCAACCAATACGACGACAGCAGTGGATAGTTTCCATAATCAGGTTGATGTTTGGTTTGGTAACCACGGTACTGTTGATGCTTCCTTTAGAAAAGGTACTGGCTCTGCCAATGCAAGCACGTTGCTGAACTGGGGTGCAGCAACGAATACAAGCGTTTATAGTTTTGCCTTGGATTTAGAAGGTAAAACTATCAAAGTTAGACGTGATGGAGGGGCTGGTGTCACATTTAATATAAACTCCGCCGTTACGGATTGGTCGCCAATCATTGGTTCGAGAAAAGATACAAGCCAAAGTATTACCGCAAACTTCGGCGCATCAGCGTTTGGCTACAGCGTTCCTGCCGGATTTACAGCGGTAGATGAAGCAGCAATATGCGCGCCCCAGCCTGCGTCTAACATTATTGATGGCCAGATTTATGACGGTACTGCATCCTTTGATGGAGCGACAAGCTCAACCGATGTATTCAAGGTCGGTGCAGGCGCAACTGTGCAAATTTCCATGGCTGGTGGGGCTGGGGGTGATAATGCTGAGGATAACCGATTTGGTGGCGAAGGAGGGGCCGGTGTATTAAGCTTTACAGCGACGCAAGAATTTTTCTTACGGGCACGCGTTGGTAAAAAAGGGGCTAGTGATGCTAACAGCCAGACGCTGCAGATAGATGTTAGTGGTGGCGGTGCAGCAGGTCCGAGCGGCAATGATAGCGGCCAAGGTGGGGGTGCTACGTCGGTGTCAATATCGCCAAACGGTGTCAATTGGACGGCCGTTGCTGTTGTTGGTGCTGGAGGCGGAGCTAGTAAGTATGGCTGGGGAGGCGATGGTGGCGGCCTGAATGTGAACGGTGTAGACGCCACAAGTAGTTATCCTAATTTGCCTCAAAGGCTAGGTAAGGGAGCCACCACAACTTCCGTAGGTCTATCGGGTAATGATGCTGGTGATGGCGGCCTTCCAGGAAGTGATGGTGAAGTTGGGACGACCACTGTCAACGGTGTTGCCGGACAAGGCAATGCGGACTTTGCTATTGGCGGCGGTGGAGGGGCATCTTCAACGGGTTCTTCTTCCGATAATGGCGGCGGTGGAGGTGCCGGATATTATGGTGGCGGTGGTGGCCGAAACAATTCAGGTGCCGGCGGCGGAGGCAGTGGTTATTTTGATGCTGCTGCTATTACAGCGATTGCTGGTGGCACACCGACGCTGATTTCTGCGACACAAGGCGGCAATGCGGGCGATGGTTATGTAAGCGTGACTGTGGCTGGCACTCCAGCCCCTTCGCAAGCACCAGCATCAACAGGGCCTGTTTTCTTCATTAGTGATGTTACGCTTGCTGAAGGCGACAAGTTTGTCTTTACGGTTACGGCATCCGAGGCGATCACTGAAGCGGTTGATCTGAGCTACAGTATGCTCGATGGCACAGCTTTGGCGGCGGGTGATTATACTGCGGCTACAGGCACGCTTTCATTTGCACCGGGTGATGCGGTTAAAACCATCACCATTGATACAGTTGAAGATGCGATTGCCGAAGACAATGAAGACTTCAGCATTCAGTTGGTGCTGGTTAGTGGCACAGCAACGCTTGCCAAAGACACAGGTACTGGCACCATCCTTGATGATGATGAAGCCCCTGCCTTTAGCGTAAGCACAGCCACAGCAAATGTGGTTGAAGGCCAGCCAGCCTTCATTACGGTTGCGCTGAACCGCATGACCGAGAATGAGTACAGCATTGATTATACCACGGTTGACGGCACCGCGCTGACGGGAGCTGACTATGTGGCTACGTCTGGCACGCTTACCTTCAGCGGCGGTGAAATGGTTAAACAGATAACTGTGGATACCATTGATGATACGCTGCTAAGCGGCGGTACATTTTCAGTTAATATTTCTGCGCCAACAGGCGGAGCTAATGTGGTTGGAGATACAGCGATAGTGACGTTGGTTGCGCCTGCACCAACCGGAGGCCCAGCAGATGTGCTTTTGATTGAACAAAAAACGTATCCAGCCTCCACGACTTCCGCGACGTTTGATTTTAATGCAGCTCTTGGTGGAGGCACCGTGGGTTTCACCGGACATGCAACATACAATAACAGTACATCCTGGGGTCCACATCAGTTACACAACGCTGCTCGAAGCAATAATGACTGGGCAGATCTGTCGGGTGACACTTCGCAGAAGTTTGGGGAATGGACGTTTCCGCAGGCTGTGCTTGTTGATAAAATTTTCATTGTGCCCAGAAATCAAAATGATCAATTCCCAACATCTGTAACCGTTATTGTAGACGGCGTATCGCAGATTGTTGCGACAAGTTCAGCCGGAATTAGCCAAGCAGATGGCTTGGTGACAGCCTATAGCGGGTTTGGCTACTATATTCAGCCAGACTTGGTTGGCACAGTTTGGCGACTCGAGTTTCCAACGGCAAAAACCTACATAGGTGAAATTGAATTCCACGGCGGGTTCCCGGCGGTAGAAGAAGTGGCAACCCCAGACCCAGTTATTATTAGCGTGGCGAATGCGTCTGTTACTGAAGGCGGGTTACTGTATTTCACCTTCACTGCAACGGGGTACAGCGACAAGGAAGTTGCTGTTAGCTATGACATTGTTTCAGGCACAGCCACATCAGGGGCGGATTATACGGCTGCATCAGGCACGCTCTATTTTGCACCGGGCGAGACCGAGCAAACCATAGCTATTCAAACCAGTGCGGATACCGCGCTGGAGGCGGATGAAACTTTCGATCTGCAGTTAGGCATTGTACAAGGTGACGGCGAATTGGCTGCGCCGACCGCTGTTGGCACCATCGTCAATGTTGGCGGTGAGCTTCCTCCGGTGTTTAGTGTTTCTGCAACACCCACCAGCCTTGATGAAGGCGGCAGTGTAACGGTTACGGTGAGCAAAAGCGCCGCGACTACCTATGAGTACGGTGTAACGCTGGCCACAACAGACGGCACCGCGATTGCAGGTACCCATTATACCGCATTGTCGCAAGCGCTAACCTTTGCACCAACCGAGCTTTCCAAAAGCTTCACCATACCAACAGTGGATGATGCGATTTCTCAGGGTGAACGGGCCTTCACCGTAAATCTTAGCGCGCCAACAGGCGGGGCTAGCATTGGCATTGCAAGCGCGCCTGTGGCGATCACCGATAATGATGCTGTCTATTATATAGAAACCTTCACTGCAGGCCAAACATGGATAGCACCGGCGGGGATCATTGAACTCGCTGTATTGAAAGGTAAAGGGGGCTCAGGAAGCCCGGCCAGTACAAATTCAGCTAGTGCTCGGGTTTTGTATATTGATGACTCAAGTGTTTTGAGTGCTCAAACGCTTTCAGACGCATATGCTCATGCAGATGCTCAGGCTGCGAGCATACTATCGCAGTTGAGCACAACTTCATATGGTTCGGCTAGTTTTACACTTAGAGAGTATTACGGAACGCAGTATGTCTTTAACAATGGTAGGTCGGTATCAAGTGTGAAAAAGGGTGCTGGAGCGGGGCTAAATTCGTCAAAGACGCATGTTACGGGGCTTACAAAATATACGGCGGGGACAACGGGGTCCAGCGCATCCGGATATGGTTACACCTTCCCGGGCGGTGCGGGCGGTGCTGCCGCTGAAGTTATCTATAATAATGTGGCTGTTGTGGCGGGGCAGAGCTATGTGCTGACCGTGCCATCCGGCGGTTCAATCACCATCGAATACTGGGCAAACTAACGCTTCGGATCATACATCGCTGGCCCTTTTCGTGGGCCGGCGAGCAACCAGTTTAGTGACAAATTTCAGACCTCGGGGGTCAGAGTAATGACGATGAAAAACCAGTTTAAAGCAGCAGTATCTGCAGCAGCACTTATTGCAAGTATGGGATTGGGTTCACCAGTGTTTGGTATAACGCCAGAACTGCCTGCTGTGAAAGTGGGCACTGCGCCTGCGGTGAGCATCGCATCGGCAACAGGTTTCTACGGGGTGACAGACACACGTGATGTAACGGGCCTGTACCGTAACAGCGCGGTATCTGTAGAAATCAAAGACCTCGCACGGGCTTTAAAGAACGACCCTGAGCTTATCTTCAATTATGTACATGATAAAATTGAATTTGTGCCGCAGTTTGGTCTGCAAAAGGGCGCGCTGGGTAGTTATATTGATCAGGCTGGTACGGCGTTTGATCAGGCGCAGCTGTTGGTACAATTGCTGCGCGAAGCAGGCTTTGCTGATGCCCAATATGTGATTGGCACGGTTAATCTGACAAGCACGCAGATGGATGAATGGTTTGGCGATTATGCCAGCGATGCAGCACGCTGTCAGATGCTGTATGATGGCGGCATCCCGGCGAATGCTTGCGGCGCAACTGCGGCTATTTTGCATGCGTGGGTGCAGGTAACGGTGGACGGTCAATCCTTGACGTTGGACCCATCACGCAAAAAGCATATTGAAATTACAGGGCGTATTGCTGACCTGAAAACAACGATGGATTATTCCCGCACAGGCTTTCTAGGCTTGGCAGGTGGTACACCGGGCACGCTGTCAGGTGCGCAAACTTATAAGGGATTTAACAGTTCCGCGATCAATACTGAACTTAACCGCATGTCCGGAAAACTGATCGACGAGATCAGGAAGCCTGCTAATTATGATGCGTCGATCAAAGAACTGATTGGCGGCAAGGAAATTGTTGGCAGTGTTTCTGATGTTAGCCAAAGTTATGAAAATCTGAAAAATACTGTATCAGGTGGCACCGCTTACACTGAAATCCCTGATAGTTACCGCACCATATTCCAGCTCAAGTTTTTTGATGTACCAGCCACAGGCACGCTGCCAACCGTTAGTTTCTATGCCGACGAGGTTTATGGTCGGCGTCTGGCTATGGAGTGGATCAATTCGACAGATATTTCTTACTTTGATAACCCGGATATTACCGGGGCGTATTTGAAACTGGATGGTCAGGTGGTTACTGCGGTTACCACCACAGCGGTGACTGCGGGGGACGCGCAATCCAAATTTATGGCCGATAGCCAGGATATCGGTGTCGAGTATGTATTAGACCACGCGTATGCAGGCAGCGGCGGTAATTATATGGACCGCAATTACAAACGCAAAGTTGGCGGCTTTTCCCAGCCGGTGACCTTTGTGCTTGGGCTCGGCGGTGCAACCAGCGAGAAAATGACCGCCAAGCTGGTTGGTGAGCATATTGGCAGTATTTCTCACATGATTACTGGCGTTTGCAATAACGGGCTTGGAATAACAACGATCCACGAGGGTACCGGATTCGGCGAAATATCGTTAACCGAAAACCTAAAAAATCAAATCGGGTATGGCTGGTTATCGCAGTTCACTAATGCCCTTAATTTGCAAGGGCAGGTTTCCAATTCTGAAATCCAGCACCACCACTCGTTTGGCATGGTGTTTTCTACATCAAACTGGATTGCGGCATGTGCGCTTTATAATGGTGCTCAGCCAACATATATGCATCCGGTTGACAGTGCGATGCAAATTGATGTGCTTTCGGGCATCTCGGTGAATGAAAAAGCAGCTGCAGGAAACGATTGGGCAGCAGCACAGGCTTCGGCTTTGTTTGGCAGCACCCTTGAAGGCTCGGTTTTTGAGCAGTTCATGGACAAAGTTAACACAGCCTCCACAACGGCAAGGTTCAATTGGTATAATAATACCGAAACGACGAAAGATTTTTACTTTGTTGACCCTGCAGCCGAGACAGCTCTTCATGCCACCTCCGGGTTTGAAACGCTTTCTGGTGGTGCGGCTTCTTTACAGGAATATTTAACCGCGGGCTATTTAGTGGTTGCGCCGCAGGGTGCTAATTTAGGCCCCGGTACAGCGACAGCGCCTGTGTACGGTCAGATCCACGAGCAAACAGGTATGCCGGTTGTAAGCGGGTATGACCAAAGCTATGAACGGGGTAAGGCTTTCCTTGCCGTTAACCCCGCGACAGGTGAAATCGCACACTTTATTATGTCAGGTAAAGATGGAGGCAAAGGGGGCGGTGCCTCGGAAACCAAGGAAGACGACGACGCTTTTGACCCTTCCAAGGTTGCAGACTTGTTGCGTGATAAATTTGAAGATCGTTCCCGTTTACACGGGGTTGATCTGGCGTCTGGCCAGCTTTCTTATACGCCGCCAGCTGATACATCTACCGGCGCGGGTGGTTTCCCTTATGCGCTGTCTTTTCAGCGAAGTTTCTCTGCTGGTGGCGGCAAGTCACGTGGTATGGGCGCAGGCTGGACCCATAACTGGGATGTAAGTGCTTCTGTGGGGGCGTCTGGTTCAGAGGCATTTGGCAAGTCAAAAGCAATCCGGGCGGTTTCAACGCTGGTTGCTATGACAGTAGCGCAAGACATTTACGCGGGCCGCACTCAAGGCACGTTTGCGCTCGATAGTGGCACTTTGCAAACTGTATTGGTGCCCACTTTTGTTGGTAACTGGTGGGCAGGAAGCCTGCGTCACAATGTGGTGACAGTGAAGCAAGGCCCGTCAACAATACAGTTTTACCGCCTACCAACACAGATTAATACAGTTACACCCGGTAGCACTGACCCGGTTGACTATGATCCACCGCAAGGTTCAACTGCCATTTTGCGCAGCATAGGCACCATCAAGGAACCTGATGCCGTTTGGGTGAATGGCTGTTACAATATTAACCAGCAGGCGGCAGATGCCTGTAAATATCGCTACGACTATAAAAATCTCGCGTTTGAAATGGAAAGTTCTGACGGTTCTGTCATCACCTTTGATGTTGACAGAAACACAGGCTTGATTGGCAACCCGAATGCACCGCAGTTTCAGGCATCAAAGTGGGAATTTGCGTCTGGCATGGCTATTCAGTTTACCTATTCGGCTGATGAGCATGTGCGCCTTCTTAAAGTACAATCAAACCTTGGTGGCTCAACTGGCGCTTTTAGCGGTCCGGCGATTGATTTTACCTGGGGCGGTGAAGGCATCACGGCTGTTCAGGCAACCGGCCTGCCGCAAGTTACTTTCACCGGGGCACCGGGCGGCAATACCGACGGTAATAATCTCTCGACATCGGTTGCTGTTCAACCAACGCCAGCAAATTCCTTTGTACTTGCCTCGGTTACCAATCCTTTGGGCGAGGTTACCAATTACAGCTACGTCGGCAACGGGCTGAACACGGGTGCTTACGATGCTGCTACCAGCCGGAACGACTGGTCACCCCGGTTGTATGAGCTATATACGCCGAACGACGCAGCCAATGCCGCGCTGCGTTTCACCTATGACGGCACCTGGAAAGCAGCACAGTTTAGCGACGCGGAGCAGATTAAAAATGGCGGTCGTGGTACATGGGATTTCTATACGGTGGCTGGCCACCGGGGGGAGCGTGTTTCCCCCACAGTTGCCGCCGGGGATTACACTGGCAGCACCCCTGCGAGCAGCCGCCTCAGCTATGTGGTTGATTACGATGTTGACGGCTTTGCCGTCCGCCACACCGATGAAGCAGGCCGCACGGTAAAATCTGAGTATGACAGCATGGGCCGCGTTACCAAACGCACCATGCCCGAAGGCAATGCCTCCAGCTTTAGCTATGATGAATGGTCAAACGTTACCGGCATCACGGTTATGCCCAAGCCGGGCGGCGGTGCCAGCCGGACAGCATCGGCCAGTTATATTGCAGGTACCAATTTGGTCGCCAGCGTTACCGATTACCGCGCAAACGTAACTACACTAGCATATGACCTGCCGCGCAGGCTGGTAACCAGCGCAACGCAGCCCGCAGGCGAGGACGGCCTGCCTGTAGTTCATGCTTTTGCCTATAACAGCTTTGGTCAGATGCTGCGCACCATCAGCCCGGAAGGTATTGTCTCGCTGCGTGAATATGATACGAGCGGTAATTTGGTTACCAGCATCAGCAACTGCGGCAATGCGGCGGCCCTTGTGCCAGCCAGCTGCGCCGTCAATCTCGGTACGGCACAAGCTATATCAACGTTTGAGTATGATCTTGCAGGCAACCAGATTAAAGCAAATGGCCCACTGGCACCAAAAAACGGCAAGGATGATATAGTTACCAGCTTCTATGACGACCTGCGCCGCCCAACCTATGTGTTGCAGGGCGATGTGCCCGCAACTGCTGGCAGCAATATTATTGGTGCAGCCAAAACTGCCGGCGTGAGTGTTTTTGCGCTTACAGCATATGATGCGCGCGGGCTTACAATATTACAGCGGGCTTTTGCTCATGAATATGATGCAGGCGGCACGTTTAAGTCCAGCCAGGAGCAGGATACGCATACCACCTATACGGCCACAGGCCAGGTGGCGACAGTTACCAGCCCCGACAATGCTGTTACCACCACGCTTTATGATGCGCTTGACCGCCCTGATGTGGTGATTGACCCTGTAGGCCGCCAATCGAAAACGCTCTATGATGCGCTTGGTCGTCCGGTAATTGCTTACAAAGCCTGGCGTTCAGGGCTGTACGGTGGGGCCAATGACAATTGGTCATGCGATGCCAAAGCCAGTACGCCTGCGTCTGATCAAATATGCTATCAGCGCTATGCCTACACCGAGAACGGGCAGGCTGACTGGGTGGCGGATGCCAACGGTAACAAAACCGATTATGAATATAACGGTTTTGACCAGCTGTTCCGTGCCTATTTCCCAAATAAAACCCGTACAGCAAACCCCGGTGTTATTGGTAATGCCAGCACCACAGACTATGAGCAATATGCTTACGACTTGGGCGGTAACCCAACCGAGAAACGCACCCGCAAGGGCGATTATATCATCTCCATCTTTGATGCGCTGAACCGGATCACCAGTAAAAGTGTGCGTCCCGGCAGCCGTACGGCCACGCCTGAAAACACAGTGGCCTACACCTATTACCGGGATAACCGCGACAACACCATCACCCAAACGGGCGGTACTGCCGCAGGCGTGAATGTGCCTGATGTTCTACTTAGCTACGGCTATGACAGCGCAGGCCGCCAAACCAGCGAAACCGTAACAAACGGTGCTACCACGCGCACTGTTGCAGTGAAGCTTGACCCTGTTGGTAACCGCACCAAGCTCAAATACCCGGATAGCCAGCTGGTTGTGAACCTTGATTATGACTATCTGGGCCGGATGGAAGCGCTGCATTTTTTCCAGAATGGCAGTGACCGGGTGAACTATACCTACGACGGCTTTAGCCGGCGTACATCAGCCACTGTTACAGGCGCTGGCGGCAACACGGTTGTTACCAGTTATAAATACAAACAGGATAGCGCCCTTCAGCGCATCACGCATGACTTCATGCCCGGCCCGCACCCTGTTACAGCCCAGACCACTAATTTTGATGTCATCTTCAACTTTGGCTATAACCCGGCTAATCAAGTAACTGCGCGCAAGGTAAGCAATGACCTGTTCATGCATACCCCGCTGGCTGAGACCTTGCTTGATTATACAGCGAACGGCCTGAACCAGTATGACAGCGTTGATACGCTGAACACATCCACCGGTGCGGTGCTGAGCACACAGACGCTGGGCTATGACGCCAACGCCTCGCTTACCAGCGACGGCGTGTGGACTTACAGTTACGACGCAGAAAACCGGTTGGTAAAAGCCGCCAAAACAGGCAGTAGCATCAGCTATGAATACGGCCCCAAGGGCAGGCGCTTGGCGTCTGTCTCCAGCACAGCTGGGCGTACAGAATATGTGTATGAGGGTGATGAACCCATAGAAGACTATACCGGTAGCGGCACGCTGCTGCGGCGCTATGTGAACGGTGCTTCTGTTGACGAACGGTTGATCTATTTGGAATATAATAGCGCAGGCGGCGAGCTTAGGCGGCGCTACTACCACGCTGACCATCAGGGCAGCATTATCGCCATGAGCAAGTCGGCAGACCAAACTGTGGCAGACATCTACACCTATGATGCCTACGGCAACATGGGCGAAGGCCAGGGCGGCGGGCAACCGTTCCGCTACACCGGCAGACGCTGGGACGAAGAAACAGGCCTGTATTATTACCGCGCGCGCTATTATAGTGCCAAGCTAGGGAGGTTCTTACAAACAGACCCAATTGGCTATGAGGATAATATGAACCTCTATGGCTATACCGCAAATGATCCGGTGAATGGAACTGATCCAACGGGTAATGCTACTGAAGACGACGACACCAACAACGCTGATATGACTGAAACTGCAAGCGCCCTCTGGTCTGCAATTGCCGGTGCTGGCTCAATATCCGAAGCTCAAAAAGCTGAAAAGCTTTTGTTAGAAGGGGCTGGCACGAATATGAGTGAGGCATTCAAACGAGCAAGTAATAGAGTCAAAGCTGGGGCAAAAATATTAGGGAAGGCTTCTACCGGGTTGAACCTTGTATCCAAAGCTGCTGCGGTTCAAACATCCGACAATAAGCTTCGAGAGGCTACTGCCCAGGTGTCCGGTGGTATAGCAGGGGCTCTAGTAACATTTCTTGCTGCCCTTGAGTTGGGCCCCGGTGCCATAATACCCGGCGGCGGAACTGATATTATGGTTACCGACACCGTTCGTAGTATATTAACTCCAAGAACTGAAATGCCTAATACAACTCGTGTGTCGGGGGGCGGACTTGATAAAACGGGCCTTACTTTTGTAGAGCGTATTTCCAATACGATTCAACGCGTTATTACTGGCTCGGTTGAGTTTGACCCAGAGGAATAATCTAGATGGAAGAAAAAGAAAATACTCCATGCCGGAAGTTGAAAATTTGGTCTGCTTTTGCGCCTTTGTTTATATATGTCGCGTTGCTAGGGATTGCCCATTGGAAAGGGGGGCAGGTCTCGGTCTTGGGGATGGTTTTTGAGAGCAACCTTTCAGCTCGAGAAGTCGTCCTGACTGTGATATTTGTGCCAGCTTATTTAACATTTTGGTTCAAGAGCCTTATAAATTGTATGAAGCATAGAGCTTCCACCTAGATTCACGGTATTGTCAGATTAAAAATTCTTGATTTTAAATTAAGGGGACACAATACTTAATTCATAAACCTTTGAATATATTGCATAAATAGCTTCAACTTTGGCTATAATCCCGCCAATCAGGTAACCACCCGCAGGGTAAGCAATGATCTGTTCATGCACAGTGCGCTTGATGAGACCTTGCTTGATTATACAGCGAACGGGCTGAACCAGTATGACAGCGTTGATACGCTGAACACATCCACTGGTGCGGTGCTGAGCACACAGACGTTAGGCTACGACGCCAACGCCTCGCTTACCAGCGACGGCGTGTGGACCTATAGCTACGACGCAGAAAACCGGTTGGTGAAAGCCGCCAAAACAGGCAGTAGCATCAGCTATGAATACGGCCCCAAAGGCAGGCGCTTGGCGTCTGTGTCCAGCACAGCTGGGCGAACAGAATATGTGTATGAGGGTGATGAGCCTATAGAAGACTATACCGGTAGCGGCACCCTGCTGCGGCGCTATGTGAACGGTGCGTCTGTTGACGAACGGTTGATCTATCTGGAATATGACAGTGCGGGCGGTGAGCTTAGGCGGCGCTATTACCACGCCGACCATCAAGGCAGCATTATCGCCATGAGCAAGTCGGCAGACCAAACTGTGGCAGACATTTACACCTATGATGCCTACGGCAACATGGGCGAAGGTCAGGGCGGCGGGCAACCGTTCCGCTACACCGGCAGACGCTGGGATGAAGAAACAGGCCTGTATTATTACCGCGCCCGCTATTATAGTGCCAAGCTAGGGAGGTTCTTACAAACAGACCCAATTGGCTATGAGGATAATATGAACCTCTATGGCTATACCGCAAACGATCCCGTCAATAATACCGATCCGACGGGTAAGTTCCTGTGGAAAACGGCAATCGACTTCGGACTCAATATTGCAATTACCGGTTTAGAAAAAGGATTTACCAATATTACGTTGGAAGATGTTGGCAAAGCGGCTGTCGATACTGCGGTTAATACGCTTAATCCTGCTGCTACCTTAACAAAACTAAATAAGCTCAGAAAACTGACAACCTCAACCAACGCGTCTGGACGTCTAGCACGAAATGCGATTGATACAGCTAGTGAGACAGCGAATGACTTAGCAAAAGCTGCTACCACAGACGCATTGGGTTTGACCGATACTAGTGGCGAAGATATTGCTACTTCCGTTGCTGCCAATAACGCAAGCAGCAGCGTAAAGAATAGCGGTGCCTCAGTAAGAGGTGGCGGGCGTCTGTCTGGTGGCTTGTTGAGGCTGGGAAGGAAGAGTAAAGAAAACTTGGAGAAAGCTGCATCTCAAGTCGCAAAGACGGTGATAGATACTACCAGGGAAAGGGCGGACGCTAACTGTGAAGGCCAAGATGCCTGCAGTGGTGGTTCATAGAAGGGAAGTCTGGCTATGTGGTTACGATATTTTTCGGTTCTCGGTGCACCTGTTTTCGGAATTGCAGTACTAGGAGTTCCAATTGTACTGGTGACTGGGCTATTGGCGAGTTTAGGGATGTTGGAGCCAAAGAACGGAATCAACTTTATTTTTTTGGTAATGTTGGTGAGCTCTGTTTACGGACTGAAGGGAGCTGTCGACACTTATCGTTTAATTGAAGAACCCAAAAAGGGGCTTATCCCCGAGTTATATAGCGCTGTACGGAACGCATTTGACCTATTGATTTATAGGGGGGGCACGGAGGTCCGCATTTGGAAGCTTCTCGTCTTGTTTGGCCCTTTTTTTCTCGGCATTGCTATGAGCCTGTTGATGGTTGTCATGCAAGTGTGGGTGTTGTTAGTTTTGGTCGACAAGTTTGATGTTCCCCAACTAGTTGTTATTTCTATTGTGTCAATCCTATACGGATGCCTCTCAGTGTTGTTGGCGATGGTGAATTGGCGGGTGTATAGGAAAACATTCAAGAGCAAATAGAAAAATGAAAGTACGACGAAACCTTATGTATCTAGGGACAGTATATAATTAATTGATTTTAGTGCCTCATCTTGTTATACGTTTGGTATGGCTCGGTATCTGGGGACAGTGTACAATTAATCTATAACCATCTGAATATATTGAATAAATACTATCATTCGTTGGCTATAACCCTGCCAATCAGGTAACGGCCCGCAGGGTAAGCAATGACCTGTTTATGCACACCCCGCTTGCTGAGACATCGCTTGAATATACAGCGAACGGCCTGAACCAGTATGGCAGCGTTGATACGCTGAACACCTCCACTGGTGAGGTGCTTAGCACACAAGTATTGGACTATGACGCCAACGCCTCGCTTACCGGCGACGGTGTGTGGACCTATAGCTATGACGGTGAGAACAGACTGGTAAAGGCCACGGACGGCGACAAGACGGTTAGCTATGAGTATGGCCCCAAGGGCAGAAGGCTTGCGTCCAACTCCAGCGTGCTGATCACTGGCTCCAACCCCACGGGCCGCACGGAATATGTGTATGAGGGTGATGAACCGATAGAAGACTATACCGGCACAGGCACGCTGCTGCGGCGCTATGTGAACGGTGCCTCTGTTGATGAACGGTTGATCTATCTGGAATATGACAGTGCGGGCGGTGAGCTTAGGCGGCGCTATTACCACGCTGACCATCAAGGCAGCATTATCGCCATGAGCAAGTCGGCAGACCAGACTGTGGCAGACATTTACACCTATGATGCCTACGGCAACATGGGCGAAGGCCAGGGCGGCGGGCAGCCGTTCCGCTACACCGGCAGGCGCTGGGACGAAGAAACAGGGCTGTATTATTACCGCGCGCGCTATTATAGTGCCAAGCTAGGGAGGTTCTTACAAACAGACCCAATTGGCTATGAGGATAATATGAACCTCTATGGCTATACCGCAAATGATCCGGTGAATAATACAGACCCGAGCGGGCGAAACGGGATACCGACTCCACCTTTGCCATTTGACGTTCAAGTTAGGTTGCAGTCAGGCACGCCCTTTACTTCTGGACAGATGAAGACGATGCAAACAGGAAATACACGGGAGAGGCAGGCTTTCGCTAACGCCGTAGGCAATGGCGTATTCAATGCAATGGTTGGGGTGCCTTTGGCGGCAGGGGGCCTGTTGGCTGCGCCTGAGATCGTTACGGCGGCATTGGCTCACAAGGGAGTATCATTAAGTCTCGCCGCTGGTGGTAACGCTGCTTACAATTCTATTAAAGACGGAAACTCTGCAGGTGAAACTATCGTAAGGACCGCTGGAGCTGCAATAACAGCAGCGAAAACCTATGCAGTTCGAGCCAGTGCAGTTGCCGTCGGCGTTGTGGCTGCGGGCGGCAAATGGGTTACCGATACCGTTGCACAAGCAGTAGGCGGCAAAGAGGTGACCGTGTTGGAAAACTTGCAAGATGCTGTCATTGATCAGGCGCAAGAGGCCGCTGAAAATAGAATTAATGAAGATAAAAAGTGATATTAAGGTTGGTGCTATGGCTAGCGACAAAAGAAATACAGTTGAAATAGGCAAAAAGATGATGGGGATATTGGCCGTGATAAGCGTCCTATCTACTTTATTTATCGGTACAATGACCAATGGGGTATCCCTTGAAGGGTATGAAATCGATAACTTCTTGGTCGGATTTACATTGTTTTCACTCGTTTATTACTTCCATTTCTATAAGCCCAATATGAGGGCGCACGTGGATTCTATTGAGAAACATGGCGAACAGTATTTGAAAGTGCTTGTAGAACAGCTAAATGAGCGCGGTCTGATTCGACTCGTTCTGGATAGTTGGTTCGTGAAGTATTCTAAGCAAATGGATGGCTCCAATTCCTAGGTTCACATTGGTATCTCAGGAATTGCAGGGACACAGTATTTAATTGGTTCAATTGCCGAAAAGATTAAGGGGACATAGCGTAATTGAATTAGGATCATTCTCCGTATGCTAAAACGGGATCAGTATTTTTGCAAAAACTGTCCCAAGAATAGGAGAATGACCCATGGAACCACTATACGCTGGCCTCGATGTCTCTGACAAGAAAACCAACATCTGTATCGTCAATAAAGACGGAAAGCTGCACTGGCAGGGCGTATGCGCCAGTGATCCTGATGCGCTTGGTGGGTATCTGGGGACAGTATATAATTAATTGATTTTAGTGCCTCATTTTGTTATACGTTTGGTATGGCTCGAATGGCAAGATTGGTGGTGCCAAACCACCCACATCATGTTACCCAGCGCGGCGTGCGGCGCATGGAAACCTTTTCTTCTGACGGTGATTATCAAGCTTATATTGAATTGGTGGCTACGAGCTGCAAAAAGGCAGGAACACAAGTGTGGGCCTACTGTTTGATGCCCAACCATGTACATTTGATATTGGTGCCGTGCTGCGAGGACGGTCTGCGCGCGGCGCTAGGCGAGGCCCACCGGCGCTATACCCGGATGATTAACTTCCGCGAGGGTTGCCGGGGGCACCTGTGGCAGGAACGCTTTCATTCTTTCCCAATGGACGAGGCACACCTGCATGCCTGCGCGCGCTATGTTGAGCTGAACCCGGTTCGGGCGGGGTTGGTGAAACGGCCTGAAGGCTGGCTTTGGTCGTCTGCCCGCGCGCACCTGAAAGGCGGGGATGATGCGCTGGTTACAGTGAAGCCGCTTTTAGAACGGGTTGGCGACTGGCAACAATTTCTTGCGTGCGGTGTTAAAGATGCCGAGCTGAATCAGTTCCATATGCACACGCAAACGGGCCGCCCGCTGGGTACGGATGCATGGGTTAAGGCGTTGGAAGCCGGAACAGGGCGAAAACTGCGCGCCAGATCACCGGGCAGGCCAAAGGCGGTGATAAAGGGGTGATTAATTCCACAGTACGCTGTTTGATTTGTAAGCCATTAAATATAAAATACAAATACCTTCAACTCTGATTGTAATAACGCTGTACCGGTTGGTGGAAATGCTGTTGTGCTGCGCGGTATGGCCTTGGCTGACGTGCCGAAGTGTAACGCTTTTGTCACGTGGTTTTGCCTGAAAGCACACTCAAAAACTGTTATTCTGTTTACAGGCACGAGTAACATCTAAAGTTGTTTTGCATGCTTGTTATGGCGGTGGGTTCGGCCTATAAGAAGGCTTGGATTTTTTGGGGGCTTCCGTTGGGGGAAATTTCAGCATTTGGCCAGTATTTGGTGGCGCGCAATCTGGTGAGCGATAGCGCCTGGGGGCGCGTGCAGGAAGTGTTTGCCGAAGCACGCCAAGGCCTTGCTGGCACCATCACCGGGCTTGGGCTGTTATCTGAAAAAGATTTGGCGCAGGCCTACAGCCAATATTTTAATCTGCCGGTGGCAGGCGCAGATGATTGGCCGATAGAACCGCTTTATATTGAAGACCTGAACCCCCAGTATTTAAGTGCGCGCCATGTTTTGCCTGTGCGCGATATGGGCGACAGGGTTGAAGCCATTGTTGCTGACCCGGCAGACAGCTACGGGATTGATGCTCTACGCTTTGCCACCGGCAAGCCGGTTTCGGTGAAGCTGGCAACCCAGCGCGAACTTGAGGGTGCGATTAACCATTTGTATTTTGGTCTGGTTGAAGAAAACGCCGCAGACGCGCTGGACATTGACGCGCTGGCTGACGATGTAGACAGGCTGAAGGAACTGGCAACCGACGCGCCGGTTATTCGGTTTGTTGACCGTACGATTGATGACGCCCTTTTGAAGCGGGCCTCTGATATTCATGTGGAACCCATACGCGGCCAATTGCAAATCCGCCTGCGTGTAGACGGGGTGCTGGTTGAAATTCAAGGCCCGCCAAGGGATATGGCCGCTGCCGTTGTCTCGCGCCTGAAGATTATGAGCGGGCTTGATATTGCCGAACGCCGCTTGCCGCAGGACGGTCGTATGCGGGTGCGGGCGCACGGTAAGGAAATTGATTTCCGGGTGGCGACCAGCAGTACAAGCCAGGGCGAGGCAGTGGTGCTGCGGCTTTTGGACCGGGGCGCTGTGAAGCTCGATTTTGATAATCTCGGTTTTGACGAGCAGATAAAACAACCCTTTCGTGATGCGTTGCGCAGGCCGGACGGCATTGTTTTGGTAACCGGGCCTACGGGGTCGGGTAAAACCACCACGCTTTATACCGGGTTATCTGAACTGAACACTGCCGAGAGAAAAATTCTGACAGTGGAAGACCCGGTTGAATATGTGATCGATGGTTTGGGGCAGGTGCAGGTAGATGGCCGCATAGGGCGCACTTTTGCCAACAGTTTGCGCAGTTTTTTACGCCAAGACCCTGACGTGATTATGGTTGGTGAAATTCGGGATGATGAAACAGCGGGCATTGCCATTCAGGCATCGCTCACCGGGCATGTGGTGCTGTCTACGCTGCATACCAACAGCGCCGCCGCAGCAATTTCACGGCTTATGGATATGGGCGTTGAGGATTATTTGCTGGCGTCAACCCTGAGGGTGGTTATGGCGCAGCGCCTTGTGCGCACCTTGTGTGAAACCTGCAAAAAGCCGGAAATGCCAAGTGAGGCCATGCTTGAAGAATTAAAACTGAAGGCAGATGGCGGCTCTTATTACAGCGCGCAAGGTTGCGAGGAATGCCACCAAACAGGCTACCGGGGGCGTACCATGATTGGTGAGATACTGGAGATTACACCGGTTATTGAGCAAGCTATATTGGCGCACACCAGCGGTACCGAACTGGAACAGATTGCGCAAAAGAACGGGATGCGCACGCTTTTTGATCACGGTATGGAAGCTGTGCGTGAAGGCCGGACCAGCTTTCAGGAAGTGTTGCGTGTAACCAAGGAGCGCGGCTGATGCCAAGCTATTATTACCGCGTGCTTGATAAGGAAGGCGAGGTTCAGACGGGTGTTATGGAAGCCTCCGATGTGGCAGGCGCATCTGCCGAACTTTATCGCCGTGGTACTGTGCCGCTTGAAATATCGCTAGGTAAAAAAACTCTGGCAATGCGGTTGAATGAGCCGGTTACGATTTTTAGCCGACCAGGACAGCGGGAAGTTTTTGCCTTTTTGCGTGATTTATCGCGTTTGCTACGTGCCGGGCTGGCGATTGACGATTCGTTTAAGTTGCTATTTGACATGCAGGAAAAAGAACTTTTTTTACGCGTGCTTGAAGATATGCGGGAAAAATTGCGGCGCGGTGAGGGATTGGCATCGGCCATGGCTGAACATAAGGATGTTTTTCCGGTACAAGTGGTTGCGTCTGTACATGCCGGAGAGCTTTCCGGCACGCTGCCTGAAACGCTGGAATCGCTTGCATCATCAATGGAAAAAGCGCTGTCCTTCAAAGACCGGCTACGTAGCGCCATGATTTATCCGGCTATATTGATGATGATGGTTGCTGGCACATTTGTCTTGGTTATGACGTTTGTTTTGCCGCAGTTCGCGCCCCTTTTTGAGGGAAATGAAGATAAATTACCCGCAGTTACAAGGTTTGTGATGTCTATGGCGGGCGGATTTCGTGATTATCTTTGGCTTGTTATGCTGGTTGTCGCGGGTCTTTTGGGTGGCGGGCTGTGGGTTAAATTTGATGTAAAAGCTAAGGCAGCTGTGCTACGCAGAGCCAGTAAATTACCTGTTTTGAAAGACTGGTTGCTTACACCGGACGTTATTCGTTTTGTTCGCACGTTGGGCGTGTGTTCTAAAAGCGGTATTGCGCTTGACAAGGCGATTGCAATGGCCATCGAATCCGTTAATATGCCCCATATTGGGGAGGATTTATCTCAGGTTCGCGTTATGGTACGACGGGGAGACTTACTTTCAGTTGCTCTTAAAAGTTTAGGTTGGTTTTCGCCACTTGCTTTACAATTCACGCGTGTTGGGGAACAGTCTGGAAATTTGGGACATATGCTTGAAGAAGCTGCAATCATTATGGTTCAGGACTTTGAGGCGCGACTGGAAAAAGCACTTGAGATTCTATCTCCTGTTTTGACGCTTGTGATGGGCGGCATTGTAGCCCTGTTACTTGGATCCGTATTGCTTGGCATAATGAGTATTAATGATGTTGCATTTTAGAAAAAACGCTAAAAATTTTGTAGAAAATGACGACGGCTATACACTTCTGGAGCTGTTGGTTGTGTTGGTAATTTTGACGCTGATCGTAGGTATCGCGGGACCACAAGTGCTGCGCCAGTTTGGAAAAGCCAAATCAGACACAGCGCGGATTGAAGTGAATAGGCTGGTTACGGAAGTTGAATTTTTTCGTGTAGATGTTGGGCGCTTCCCTACAAGTGAAGAAGGGCTTAGTGGGCTATTGTCACAGCCGGAAAATGCATCAGGCTGGTCAGGCCCGTATTTGTCCAAGGCGTCACAAGTGAATGATCCTTGGGATAATCCGTATATTTATAGTTTGACGATTGACGGCCGAGGCGTTGAAATTTCGAGTTTGGGGGCTGACGGTGCGGCTGGTGGAACGGGCGAAGATGCAGATGTATCCAGCGCCAATTAGGTCGGGTGACGCAGGCTATACTCTTCTTGAATTATTAGTGGTTGTTGCACTGATTGCCATTTTGGCAGTTGGTGCTCCGACTATATATGCGCGTGTTGTGCCTCAGTTTGAGGTTCGCCAATACGCCAATTCGTTGGCAACGCAGATTAGGACGCTGAGGGACACGGCCCGCCGCGAGGGCAAGCCAACTTATTTGAGCTATTCTACCGATTCAGGTGTGTTGTTGGGGGAAGCAAGCCAAATTCCCTCGCCGGGTAATGTCACCGTTATGTTTGAAGCATCCGGGCCTTGGCAATCTGATGGCCAGGAGCGAGTAGTTTTTTATGCCTCTGGCTCAACCACAGGGGGGATATTCACCATTTCACGTGAGGCTATATCTGTAGATTTACTAATTGATTGGGTATCTGGATCAGTGGAAATTCGTCAATGATGAAACTTGATCATGATGAAGGCTTTACTTTGTTGGAAGTTGTGATTGCACTCGCAATTTTTTCGCTGGCTCTAGGTGTTTTATACCCGATATTTTCAAGTACCCATGGTCGCTTAGCAGAAGCAAATGCTCGGGCTATTGGTGTTTCTCTGGTTAGTTCAGTTCTTGAAGAGCAGCGGTTGTTGAGTGATTGGGGGAATTTTCCGAAGGAAGGGTCCGCGAATGGATGGGACTGGAGCGCCTCAGTTGAGGCTTTCCCTCATGAAACTGATTCTGAAATCGCACCTGGAAGTTTATTGAAATTGCAAGTGACAGCCGCACACACCAAAGGCCTGTGGGGTACGCCTGTGGTTTTTCACCGCATAGTTTGGGTGCCGGAGGGGTAGTATGAATAGAGAGGATGGTTTTACCCTGCTAGAACTTTTGGTGGCCATAGCGATTTTGTCGCTGCTGGCCGTGCCTATGGTTACTAGTGTTCAACGCGGTGTGGCTGTATGGCAAACTGCACACAGCGATGTTTCTGTCAGTGAGCGTGTTATTTTGCGGCGAAACAGGGTCGCGGGCTGGCTCCGTGCGGCGTACCCATTTGTCCCCGGGAGAAATGCAGGTGCTGTAGAACATCCATTTGAAGGCAACGAAAACTCAATGAGTTTCCTGACCCCGTTGCACCCTGATATAAACAATAATACGGCTTATATCGCGCGCCTCGAGTTGATTGATGATCCAGATATAGAGGATGCTAACGCAAAATTATTATCTGTGTCTATCGCGGCAGACCATGAGCAGACAGTATCCTTTGGCGACAATAGTGTTTTGGCACAAGGCATTGAAACGGCGGAGTTCAGATATTTGGATTCTGGAACGGGTGATTGGCTTGATACTTGGCAAAACAAAACAAACTTACCGCGTGCAGTTAAAATCTCTGTTGTCTTTTTTGATAAAAAGAAAGTATGGCCGCAACTTGTTGTTGGTTTGAAGACCGAGGAATGGGCTCATTGTGCCTACGACGATGTTTCCATTCTGTGTCGGACGGAAGAGTGAGCAGATGACTGGATTTTGGAATCCTGTTTGGGCATTTATCCAAGCTTTTTTTAGAGCTTGGTCAACAGCGTTGGTATCTGGTTTGCCACCTAAAATGCAACGTGCTCTTTTGGTTGTGGAAGAACCTGTACTGATAAAAGTAGAAGCTTTGGGCGAGGGGGAGAATAAAATACTTTCTGTTGCGGCGGATAAGGAAATTCGCTTTGAACTTAATGAAGAGTTGATACTGCGGCACGAGATGTTGATTCCGGTTGCTGCCATTCAAGACGCCAAAAACATCGTTCAGCTGGAAGCGGAACGTATAATGCCGTTAGCAGTGAATAAATTATCCGTTTGTTATAAAGTTGCGGATGTATTTAATCGCGATTTCGTCCCCATAGAGATTATTGCTACCAGAGAAACCACAATCAATATGCTTTTGGAGAGGTGTAAAAAATTAGGACGAAACATTCACAGCATTACCAGCCCTCCTGTTGATGGAAAGCTTCCCATTTCTTTTTCAGTTTCAAGTATAAAGCGGCGTAAACTTCTTCGCGCAACACTCATTGTCAGTTCGCTTTCATTCATGATTGTCTCATTGTCTACGCTTCCTCAACTCTATCAGTCGAGGTTGTTGGAAGAGATAACCCACATTGATTTGCAGATTAGAGAAACACGCAGGCAAACGGATGCTATTGCAGGACTTCAACGACAGGTTCAAGCTCTGAAAGGTATTTCAGATGCGGTTCAGGAGAAGAAGGACCGAGCACATATTACAGAATTACTAATACAGCTTACACAAGCAAGCCCGGATGACATTGTACTGGATATATTCCGTATTGATGGTAGGCGCGTTTTTGTTTCCGGTATAGCTGACGCTCCGGAGAATTGGGTTATTGAACTTGAACAAAATTTGGCCTTTGAAAATGTGGTTTTGTCATCAGTAAGAGGCGGAGAAGATTCTCTGACCCGACGGTTTGAGGTTAGATTTGATGTTTTATGGCCCGCCTATAGAGAGGAAACATAACTGTGAAGTTTTCCTCAATATTAGTTTGGGTGGCTACGGCGTCACTTTTTTTCAGTACGCTCTGGATGCTTACTGAAAAAGAGTTTTCTACAGCTAGGGAGCTTGAAAACATCTATGCGAGGAAGAAGATGCTTTTGAATAAAGTAAGCGCTCTCCCTGAAAAAGAAAAACTAATTAAAAACCAACTCGTAGATTTGGGCGGTGAGGCTGCTTCTGCTTTTTTGTATGCGGGCGAGGATCATGAAATTCAATCCTATGTCCAAAGAGATGTCCGCCGTATTGCTACTGAAGTAGGGGTGAATATCACCAGTATGCGACCTCTTGGCACAAGTTCTGCGACAGATGAACTTTTAAGCACATCCAGCGTGCAGTTGAATTTTACAGCGCCATACGAAAAACTGGTTCTTTTTTTAAAGAGCCTAGAAGATGTTCAACCCCTTCTTAGAGCGAGACGTGTATCGGTGCGGGTTCAGCTTCAATCCACTCCGTCAAGAGCGGCAATGCTGTCTGCGACGATTGATGTTAGTGCTTTCCGTCGATCAGGAGTGCGTTGATGCCCCGGATATTTGCCTCGCCGCTGCTTGCTACCTTGTTGTTATTTAATTTGCTGAGCCTTCTTGTGCTGATAATTCCGTATGTTTCACCTTTGCCAACAGAAGCTGTTCAAGTAGGGAGCGGCTTTGAGAGCTCCTCCAATAAAGACATAGAACAAAGCTCATCACGCGATTATTCCAGCGCGCTCGACAGACCTCTTTTCCATGTAAATAGACGCAAGCCGGTTGAAGAAATCGTTGCGGTTAAGCAGGTAGTGAAACAGCGGATTGAAGCGCCTTTCAGTTTGGTTGGAATAGTAGGCGGGGCTGATAATGGGCGCTCAGCATATCTACAACATAAAGAAACAGGCGAGACCATTGTTGTCCAGCAAGGAGAAGCTGCTGGTGTTTGGCAAGTAGATACGGTTGGGCAAGATTTTGTAACGTTAATTTTAGATAATGAAAGGCGGGTTATTCAACTCGTCAATGGGGGATAAGTTTGTGAAGAGCCATTTGAAATCACCACGTTCTTGGGGGCTAGCCCCCATGGGTGGAGCGTTGTGTTTGTTACTTGTTGGCTGTGCAACCCCAGGCGATGGCCTGAAGTTTAATAAAGACATAAAAATTTTTGATGGCGAAGATGAAGCCAGGCCTGTGTCGAGGGAAGTGAGTGCACCACTTCAAACACCAGTTAAAATTTCAAAGACCAGAGCAGAATATATTGACGGTACAGGTGATTTTTCTAAAAATATTAGCCCAGTAGAGCATATTAAAGAAGACCAGCAAGGCGCAGTTTCATTCACTTTTAAAAGCATAGATATCCGTATTGTGCTTCGAGCCGTTCTGGCTGATACATTGAATCTTTCCTATACGGTTGATCCTCGTGTGCAGGGACAGGTAACCTTGGAAACCAGCGGACCGATTGGAAAGAAGGCTCTTCAGCTAACGCTCGAATCTCTGTTGAAAACCAAGGGATATGCAATGGTTGCAGTCGCTGACGGGTATCATATATTGCCTGTTGCAGAGGCCCCGCGCAATGTTACAAATATTGGTAAAGGGACGCCATCTAGCGTCGATCTGCCTGGGTTCGGTGTGCAGGTTGTGCCGCTTCATTATACTCTACCGTCAGACATGGAAAAGCTGATGGCACCTTTTGCGCCTGATGCCGGTGTTTTACGGGCAGATGACGCTCGGCAAATATTGATTTTGGCCGGTACGAGCCAAGAGATGTCCATGATGCTTCGTACGATTGAAACATTTGATGTTGATTCCATGGTGGGTAAGTCTTTTGGTATCTACAACCTTAATTATGTTGAAGCGGACGTGATTGTAGATGAACTTAAATCCATTTTTGGCGGAGATAATGATAACAGGTCTCCTGTGGAATTCATTCCTTTGCCCCGTATCAATCGTTTAATTGCTATATCAGCACAACGAAGTGTTCTTCGTTCTATTGAGCAGTGGATTGAAAAACTGGATCTTGGAGAAAGCTCACCTGGCCGCCGCATATATGTTTATCAGGTAAAAAATAGCAGAGCAGCAGATTTGTCAGAAACATTAAATTTGATTTTGGGGTCTCGACTTGGTGCCAATAGTCAATTTGGACGAAATCAGTTTTCAAACAACACGGCGAATTCACGTAGCAGGTCAACGAGATCTACTGGTAACAACAGACGAGGACAAGGGGGGGCGAATACAGCGTCAGAATACGGGCAAGGAAGCGACGAAGAGGGTATCCGTATCGTACCAAGCGAAGAAAATAACTCATTACTCATAATGGCGACACCATCAGAGTTCAGTGTGGTTGAAACTGCTCTTAAACAACTGGATGTGCCTCCCCGGCAAGTGCTGATTGAAGTAACCCTAGCGGAAATAGGGCTTACCGATGAACTACGGTTCGGTTTGCAGTGGCAGTTCGGCTTTGAGAATAATGCAGTTGCTTTTGGCCGGTCTAATAGCCCCTCACCAGAGTTTCCTGGTTTCTCTTGGGTGTATTCAAAAGGGAATTCCAGCGCTGTTTTGAATGCGCTGGAAACTTACACGGATGTTAAGGTTGTATCTTCGCCACGCATTTTGGTCTTGAATAACCAATCAGCTACTATTCAGGTGGGGGATGAAGTGCCGGTGCCGACATCTTCCTCACAGAGCACGTCCGATAGCAATGCTCCAATAATCAACACCATTGGATATCGAAAAACAGGTGTAATTCTAACTGTTACGCCCCGCATTAACGATGGCGGACTAGTAATGCTGGATGTGGAACAGCAGCTGAGTAACGTGGTTGCAACAGCATCATCCGGAATTGATGCACCTACCATCCAGCAGCGGAAAATAACAAGTTCTATTGCTGTACAAAATGGCTCCACAATCGCACTGGGTGGACTGATTAGAAATACAGTTTCGAAAACAAATTCGGGGGTCCCTATTCTTAAAGACATTCCTCTGTTTGGGAACTTATTCAAGAATAATAATTTTGTAGAACGCCGTACAGAGCTCGTAATTTTGCTGACGCCTAGAATTATCCGAGATGTTGAAGAAACCAGAAGTGTGATGGATGAACTGAGGAAAGACTTTAGATCCTTAATGAAACAGCCGGAACGCACGGAATAGAACAATGGCTTTAGGCGAATGGTTCGTCAAAGATGACGGAGATTCCGGGTTTTCGCTCGTTGCAGTTACATGGATTGTTTTGCTGCTTTCCATTATGGCGAGTGGTGTTCTAGCATTAACTCTAAGCACAAAAAAAAGCATAGATACCCTTGAAACCCTGGAAAGGGACCGTTTATTGGTAGAATCTGCCTTGGATGTATTTATGCACCGCTACTTCTACAGTGAAGTTGAGCAAGTTTATCAAAACGGTGAAGTTGCTCTTGAAGGCCACCGGGTTGATGTTTCAGTCTCGTACGAAAGCGGCAAGATTAATATAAATAGAGCAAATCAGCCTTTGCTTTCTGCTATGTTTGCCGTTGTTGGCGAGAGTGTTGAACAGTCAAAAAAACTTGCTGCGGCCATTCATGATTGGCACGACGCTGATGATTTTACACAGCCTGATGGTGCGGAGAACATAGAATATGAAGAAGCAGGCTTAACAGGGCCTCGCAACGGTCCCTTTGAAAGTGTTGGAGAGATCAAAAGCGTTATAGGTATGACAGACAAGCTTTATCGCTGTATTTTACCGTTAATAACGGTCTCATCGCTTGCAAATGCTGTTGAAGTTCAATTTGCATCAGAGCCGGTGCGCACGGTCTTAAGTTGGGCCTATAACGAAAGCTGGGAAGGCGCTGAATGGGATGATCCGGCCAATATAGAGAATAAAAACAGTGTCGTTGGTGCAAATAACAGTCTAAGTGGCCGAAGCATGTTTTTGACCTTTGTTATAGATAGTAACCCCCAGAAAACTTATTTTACTATTGTCAGGTTTGGCACGACGGCAGCCAGAAATGTTAACTATAAGAGGTTGGCTCCCTTACGTTTAGTGGGTGATTTTCTATCAGCGGAAAGTTGTGTTAATTAGCTTTTGCCGCGTAACCTTTCATGAGAATGCAATCGGAAGACCAGGATGAAAAGCAAACAGGAACGGGTGAGGGGTGCCGGAGTGAGCAAAGCTTTTATGCTGACGGCACTGACAGGTTTGCTGGCTGCTGCGCTATATTGGTGGCCCGAATATAAGGAGGGTTATGCGCCAGCTTTACCATCGTTGATATTGTTCATTAATCTTTACGCATTGGCGCTGTTTGATATCAGAAGCTTTCGGTTGCCGAATGTGCTCACCGCCACGCTGTTTATAGCCGGGGCTGTGTTTGCATTTATTTTACCCAGGTTTGGTCTTGCTGACCATCTTATCGGTGGCGCTGTGGGGCTGGTGTTTTTCCCTTTACTGAACTTTGGTTATAAGTCCTTGCGTGGACGTGATGGGATTGGGCTGGGCGATGCCAAGCTGTTGGCCGCCATTGGTGTTTGGCTTGGCTGGCAAGGCTTGCCGGTGGTGTTGCTTGTGGCTTCCCTAACCGGCCTTGCGGTGGGCATCATCGGCGGTGCGTCCAAAGGTGGCAGTATTAGCCAGAGCAAAATCCCGTTTGGCCCTTTCCTTTGCCTCGGCACCTGGATCATCTGGCTATATTTTTAGCAACCTTGATGATGGCGCGGTTTTCTGTCGCTCAATTCCTCGCTTCCGCAAGTTAAGATGGTTGCAAGCCCCCGCAACCAAATTAAGGGTCGTCCACCATCAGGTGGGCGGCCCTTTAATTTTGTTGTCTGGGTCGGTGAATGAAGCTGCTGGTTCGGACGGAAAGGCATTGTGAAACAATGGTTTGTAGGCAACACGAGGAGGCGAAGCCCCACAGTGATAAATCCTACCCCCGTAAATAAATTAAGGCAGTAACCCCAATGGGTTGCTGCCTTTTTGCTGTTTGGGCTCAGGGCGTCTAAATTGAAAAGGGAGCAGTAGGGGGGCAGGCGGGAGCGCTAAGTAGGTGAAACACAGAGCGCCGGCTACTCACACCGCACGCCGACCGTGTCAGTGCGACACGCGACAATAGGGTCAAGCGCTCAGTATCGCTTCAAAGTCTGGCTCCCGTTTTCACCGCAATAAATAAAGGAGAGATAGGACCAGTCCAAAACTGCATATTCGTGGGTTTGCTAATCGCGGGTGAGTTGCGGGTGCAGACGGGTTTGTTTGGCGGCTCAAGCTGATATGTGGTGGCGCTCGAGACCTAGGAGCGACAATGAACAACGCACCCAAGTAATTGACAGTGTTGGAAAAGTGTAGTCTGAGGTTATACAGGCTTAAGGGGGAGCTTGGTCGTTGACCAATTTTCTGATTTTACATGTTTTATGTTGTGATACGCTGGGAGCTCATATCTTGTGATCTTCTTCACTCACTTTTCGCTTTTGCTGTTAGCAGTTACGATACTTGGTGCTGTCGCCCTTCTTGAAGTTTCACGCAGTCCGCTGCGCGACTTAAGGCGAATATGGCTATTGAGGCACCTTTGGGCGACGCTGGCGTTCAACTTATGCATTCTGCTAGATGACAGCCTTTACACGCTTGGGACCCGGTATTTCTATTTCCTTGAGTTCCCAACTATATTGCTCGCTGCTATTTTCTACGGTGAGCTCTGTTATGCGCTTGCGGGCATGGGCGGCACAAAGCATCACCGGATATACAGATGGACCGTGGTGGCGGCGACGGCCTTGTGGTGCGCAGGACTTTATCTTGCTGTGGCTGAAAATGCCTATTATGGCGGCATCGAATATGGCCGCCTGCATTTATTGCCTGTGGTGCTTTTTTGTTGGCCAATTATCCTTCTCGCTCGAAACCTGAAGCGAAAAGGCGTGCCGGTATTAAAAGCTATGACAATGATGAAAACGGCCGCTAGCTTGCCCGATGATCAAAAAGCCGTTCTTGGGTTTCTGATTACCAGTGTGCTCAGGTTGTTCAGTTCCGCTACGCCCGTTTTTGGGCAGTTCCGCGATATCCCGTGGGAGTTTATTTACGGTGCTTTCATTACGAACAACATGTTGATTGTTGTCGGCATGATCGCGACCTATTTTTTGTTCATAGAAAAGCGCGCTAACCTGGCATCCAGAATTACAAGCATGCTGACGGTTGTGCTCTTGCTCACATTTGCGGCTCTGGTTCTGGCATCTTTCACACAAGATCAACAGTTGCGGCCTGGAGATGCGGCTCTACTGCGCCAAAAGAGCCTTCATTTTTCTGCCTTGCCGCAAGGGTACCGGGCGGAAAGCATTTCGCGTCGGTGGAACAGCGATCCGGCCTTGCGATTAGCGAGTAAACCCGGCAAACCAGTGAGAGTGGATTTGCCGTTTGACTTCCCCTTTTACGGTGAAAGCTATCGCAGTCTGTTCATATATCACTCTGGCCAAGTCGTGCCCGGTGATTTAGTCAAAGCAGCACCAGAAAAGCGCGTGCGGGACTTTTACGAATGTGTGAATGACGTGGCGTCCATCGCCGTTTTCTGTGCACCCGACAAAGCGTTCGATATCTATATTTCGGCGGAGAATGACGCCAATATCATTTCTTGGGTAGAAGCTGACAAGCGGGACATGGGACGGCGGCGGATCATGTTCCAGGTGCGGTTGGATGCCGCTGGCGCTATCACTATGAGTTATGGCGCGGTCTTTCCAGACTCGGCACCCGTTAGGCATCAAAATGCTATAGGCATCCAGGATGGGCGCAGTTGGCCCCCACCGATATCGAAGCTGTCAGGATTACCAATTGCAGCAACACAGGGTTCGCTCTGGTTTGATTTGGCGCGGTTTCGCAGGCTGGAAATGGACAAGAAATTATGGCCTGCAGCACTCTTTCTTATTGTCACGGTTGCTATGATTGTATTTCTGTTTAGGCCATACGTTGTGCGTTCGATTGTCGCTCCGCTGCGATATATTAACAAAGGCCTGGAAGGCGTTGACGAGGGGCGGTTCGACCAAGAGTTGGAGGCGCGTTCGCGCGATGAATTTGGTGATATCGCGGCTGGTTTTAACAGCATGGTAACGTCGTTGGATGCCGCACGTCAGCGCATCGATGAACAGTCGGAATTGCTGGAAGAGGAAATCATTTATCGCACAGTGGAGGCTGCAAAAAAAATCGATCCCAGCCTTTTGTTGAAGGACCGAGATTTTGAGAACAGGCTGCGCACTATCATTCAAGAAAATGTTGGCGATTTCAAGTTTCAGGTAGCAGAACTGGCGCAGGCCACGGGAGTTAGTACTCGCCAGCTTCATCGGCGCGTTGTAAACCTCACTGCGCAGACGCCCGCCTCGCTGATCCGCAAGCTTCGCCTTGAACATGGTCACAAACTCTTGGCGGCAAAAGCTGCCAACGTATCCGAAGCTGCCTACCAGAGCGGATTTAGGGATGTTGGTTACTATACGAAACTGTTTCACAGGCAATATGGAAAAACACCTTCGGAGGTGCTGGGAAATTGATTTTACTCACCTACTTTTCGCTTATTTGCCTGGCCAGTTTATTATTGCTGGTAACCGCTTTTTATGAGGTCCTGCGGTCTAAGTCGCCCAGCAAGGCCAAGCCCCGGATGTTATTTTATCTGGGATTTTCCGCGCTTTTTATGATGGCCGTTTTTCTTGACAATGCTGTCTATTCGCTCGGAAGCAGACCCTTCTATGTACTTGAGTATCCTGCAATCCTTTTCGCGACGATCGCTTTTGCCGAATTGTCCAGATTTGTCGCGGGCATTGAGGCGCCCAAATTCAACAGATATTTTAGTGTGGTGGTCACGGCGCTAACCTGTACCTGGTTCTATGGTTTTTACACTGCCATTACCTCTGGTGCGTTCTATTACAGTGCGTCATACAGTACCCTTTTGGTCCTGCCGATCCTGTTATTATTCTGGTCGTTTGGTCTGCTGGCATTTTGTCTGTACAGGCGGACAAAAGTCATTCCGTTCCGTTTGGTTTCTTCTTGGAAAGCCCTGGCAAAGGAAGATGATCAGGGCAAAGCCATCTATGGTTTTTTCCTAACATCACTGGCATTTGTTTTTGGATCAGCCGGACCAATTCTCCGGCGGCTGACCGATGTACCGGCAGAAGCAGTTTACGGTGCCTTTTTTGTCAATAATCTGGTCATTCTAAGTCTGATGATTGTGACCTACCTTACATTCGTTGAACGGCGGATCAATCTGGCAACGAAATTAACCGGCATTCTCAGTACAATGTTGATGGTAACCTTTGTGGCAGTGGTGCTGGCCTTTTATAATGACCAAATTGATTTGGTTGACGAAGACAAGGCATTTCTTACGGCCAATAGTCTGAATTTCACACCTGCAATGGTCAGCCAGTATGAAATCACGGCGGCAAAGATGGAATGGGTGGAAGCCGACATGCTTAATCATGCTGTGCAGTCTGGCCCTGTCGGGCTTGATTTGCCATTTCGGCTACATTTTTACGGGAAACCTTATCAAAAATTGCTGATCTTCCCGAATGGCCAAATTCAGCCCTTTCACACGAACATCGAACCTGCCACTTATCAGCCCAGTGTTGGATGTATAAGAGATGTTCCTATTATCGCGCCTTTATGCAGGCCTGGCACTGAAATGCGTGTTAGCTCCCATGTTTCACGTGATAAAGTTATCATTGCCTGGTCGCCATTATCCTTGGCCGGAACCGTCACAAACGAACGTTTCGTCCAACTTGTTATCAGCCCAGGCGGTGCCCTGACGTTTAATTACGGCAATTTTTCAAGCCCTTCATCTTTGCTGCGTGAAGTTGGGATTGGCGTGCATGACGGTGTTGTCGGCCGAGCGCTTGAGAATAGTTTGCTTAGCAACCTGCCTTTACTCGGCGGTGACAACGCGCCGCTGTGGTTCGATCTTAATTTTGGCAGGCGGGCGTACACACACCAATTGTTGGTGCCAGCCGCTGCCTTTTTGATTGTTGCGGTCGTCGTTATTTTGGCAATTTTCAGGCCTTTCCTGGCGCGCGTCTTGGTGCGACCGCTTGAAGCCATTTCAAGTGGCCTCAAAGGGGTTGATGATGGCCGCCTTGACCGTCAGCTGGAGATCCGGTCCAAAGATGAATTCAGTGATATCGCAGCGGGTTTCAATTATATGCTGGCGTCGCTCGATAGTGCGCGTCAGCAGGCGGATGAGCAAACCCGGCTACTTGAAGACGAAATTACATTCCGAACTGTGGAGGCCGCAAAAAAAATCGATCCAACAATTCTGTCAAAAGACGAAGTGTTTGAGAAAAAACTACGTAAGGTGATTGGCGAAAATCTGGAAGTTGAAGATTTTCAGGTTGCGCAGCTCGCAGAAGCTATGGCCACCAGTACCCGCCAGCTTCATCGCCGCGTTGTCAACCTAACGGCCCACACACCTGCTTCCCTTATTCGCTCGCTACGTCTTGAGCATGCGCACAAGCTTCTTATGAGCAAACGGGAAAGTGTTTCGCAAGTTAGCAATCGCTGTGGTTTCAGAGATGTTGCCTATTTTTCCAAGCTTTTTCTGCAGAGGTACGGGGTGTCTCCCCATGACCTGCTAAACCAAGACCCTTCATAACATAACCCTAGGTTATATTAGCGCCGACATTTCTGCCGTTCTTACCCGACATATCTGCCATGGCAGGTATGTCGCCCTTTCTGGCAGGATTTTTTCTGTCGCTCCCTGCATGCTCCATCCAATCGCAATTCGCTGGTGCCAAGTTCACCTGAGGATTTTCTGGAAAAAGGGCGGCCCAATAAACAGGCCTTTTGAAAATACAGTGTCGTGGACAGTGTCGTGGTCGGTGTCGCGGCTGGCAATAGCCGGAGGGAAAAGGAATGTTTGGTTTGGTTCAATCCATACAAAAGGCGGTTTCAAGCTTTAATTCAAAACACGCCCTTGAAGGCACTGAAGATGCGTTGGCGGAGACGATACCCGCTCCGGTTTCTCTGTCGACCGTCGGAGCGCAATCACATGCACGGCAACCAAAAAAAGCAGCAGCCGCAACGATTGATAAGGCCGATGTTATGGTCGGTGACATCCTGCTTTTGGAATTTGAGCATGATTATGACCGCCGTCGCGAATTCAATTTTTTTATGGATATGGCGCTTCAGGCTATTGAGGCTTGGCGCAACTGGGGCAAATACACCAAAGAGGAAAAGCAAGAAAAATTCAAAGCTCTGATGCCTCTCATCCATCTTGCGATTGCACTTTTCGACGATAATAAATTCTTCCACGCCGCCATCGTTGGCCATCCGGAAATCGGGCAAGCAACGCTAAAACAAGCAACGCTAAAAAATGTAATTGAGGCGGGCCCCAGCGGCATCCACGGTACACCACTTGATGATTATTACGGCGGCCGCATTAGCGTTTATCGGTATCACAAGGGCGCAGTATCACTGGGGGATGCGGCTTTGCCGTCCGGACCAGTGGTGGGTAAAGCCAATGAATTTCTATGCGACGGTACCATTCAATACGGCTATCCGCACGCGGGCCTGCTTGCTATCTGGTGCCTCTACCGCCGTGGTGAGGATTTTGCCGTAGCGCGGCTTGAAGAGGTCTTGATTCAGCTGTTCGGCAGCGATGAAAGCGCCAAAAGGCTGATCAAGCTGCTGTTTGCCGCATCTAAAGGCAAAATCAAAACCTTGCTTCAGCTTTTGGTGCTGGATGCGCTTGCCTTGCTGCGCCAGCCAAATCAGATGGTTTGCTCGGAACTGGTAGCAGCTTGCTTCAATGAAGCGGGTGACGAAGGCACCTATCATATCAGTCGAGAAAGCAATGCCGACAGACTGACAGCGCTAACGGCTGATATTGCCTCAGTTCATCAGGGTGTCTTTGCTGGCCTTGATCCAGGGCATGTTGAAAAGCGTCTAACTGAGCTGGGGGAAGCCTTTGCCAACCTTGATATTGAGGAGCCAATGCGATCAGTCGATATCGCGCTGGAACTGGTGGAACAGAACAACCTATACACTCCGGCTGATCTGCAGCAATCGGCCAATACATTCCACGTGGGGGATATGGGGGAGCCTAAAGTGTTTTAGGTACAAACTAGGCCTGCAACCGCAAAAAATTGACTAGCAAACCAGATTGGCGTGCGCGCCGAACACAGGAAAATTTTTCCTAAAACATACCATTTTTAAGGGGGGACAGACCATGACTGACTATACCGTAACAACAGCAAATGACGAAAGTTTTGATGGCGGCGGCCTAGCTGCGGAAACCGCAGACGGGGGCGGCTTGTCGCTGCGTGAGGCAATCGGCTTGGCCAATGCCAATGCCGATGCTGATACTATCACTTTTGATGGTGCGTTGGACGGCGGCACTATCACGCTTGGTGGTACCGAGCTGGTTATCAGTGAAGACGTTACCATCGACGGTGACTTTGACGGCTCTGGCGATAACAAAGCCGACATCACAATATCCGGCAATGATGCATCCCGTGTGTTCAATATAAGTAGTGGAACGGTCATGCTTGATGCGCTGACCATCACCAACGGCCGAACGTTCGGGACGAGCGACAGCGGTGGAGGCATAACCATTGCCAACGGTGCGACCGTAACGATCGACAACAGCACCCTTACAGCAAATCACACCGGTAATGATGGCGGCGCCATAGCAACTGATGGTGCCCTGACCCTTTCCAATAGCCTGCTGTGGGGAAATTCCGCTGACAGCTTTGGCGGCGGTCTGCGCGTCCAATTTAATGGAACTGCTATAGTTACAAATTCGACAGTAACTCAAAACTGGTCCACGGGCGGGGCGGGAGGTCTTGACTTTCTTGGATCTGCCACCAGCACAGTCACTGGCAGTACTATCAGTGGTAATAGGACAGCTGGTACGGCAGGTGATGAACTTCGTGCCGCCAACGGATCTGTTACGGTATCAGACAGTATTATAGGTAGCACTGGCTCTGGCGTAGACAATATAGGTGGCGCTGGTCTTATCACTTTCACAGGGCCTGTGGTTTTGACCGAAAGCATCACGCCTGTAGCTGGTGGAGGCTTTATCACTGTTACACCTGATCCCGCCAATATCTTCTACAACACCCAGACGGTTTCCGTTGGTGGCACCAATATCACCACCGGTGTGCTTGCCGACAATGGCGGCCCGGTGCAGACCATCCTCGTCCTCGCCGGTGGCCCGGCAGATGGCACCGGCACCGGGGGCACGAATATCGGCTCAGGTGCTACTGCTAATAGCGCCCCCACGGTTTCCGGTGAGCCTACTGACCTTGTCTTCACCGAAGACACGGCAGGCGACGTTGATTTGTCAACTGTCACTGTGGCAGACAGTGACGGTGACAGCTTAACGGTTACGCT
>Ga0316204_10002604_pt1 | contig 40039 bp, 34 predicted proteins | sample 6monrhotite_MG_2_FD_205661 | JGI IMG/M metagenome (GOLD analysis project Ga0316204, IMG submission 205661) | Microbial mat bacterial communities from mineral coupon in-situ incubated in ocean water Damariscotta River, Maine, United States -... | ecosystem: Environmental > Aquatic > Marine >...
TTCCCCAATAGCTGCAAAGTTCTGCGGCTTGTCACCCCCCCCCCCCCCCGTATAGAAGTGGGGATTTTACTAATGCGTTAGAGGGAGCTTAGACAAATTTTGTCTCAGACAAGTTATCCATTAGCACCAATCACCGGATGATCTCCCGGCAGGCCCCATTCGCTCCAGGAACCATCATAAACCCGCATTGAATTAATGCCGATGTCAGCTAATGCCAGACATAAGATCGGCGCTGTAACGCCAGATCCACAACTGGCAATTATCGGTTTTTGCAAGTCGATATTCGCGTTTTTTAGCTGCTCGGCTATAGCTTTGGCATCAATCATTTCCCCGTCTTTTATCATATCCGTGAATGGCAGGTTTTTACTGCCCGGAATACGTCCTGATCGCATGCCGGGCCTTGGTTCGGGGGCTTGGGCATTAAAGCGGGCTTTAGCTCTTACATCAACAATCTGGCTTGGCTGTTGATCTTCTTCTTTAGCTGCTATTTGTTCTATTTCACGCTTGGAAATTACCATATCAGTTTGTTTTTTGGCGTTGAATTGTTTTGCAGACGGATTAGCAGGGCCATCAGCAATTGGTCGGTTTTCACTTAGCCACTTTGGCAATCCGCCCCTTAGGACGAAGCAATTTTTTGCACCCATAATTTTGAAATTCCACCAAACCCGGGCCGCAGAAAATAAGCCTGAACTATCATAGATCACGATGGTATCGGTTTCAGCAATGCCCAGTTCGCCAACCATTTGTGAAAAATCTTCTTTGGAAGCAACCATATGAGGCAGGTCTGAAGAAGTGTCGGCAATTTTATCCAGATCAAAATATATGGCGCCGGGAATATGTTGTTTTTCAAAATTCTCAGCTGCACTTTGCGCTGAATTGGGCATGTGCCAAGAGGCATCAATGATGGATAAATCGGGATTGTTCAGATTATCATTCAAGAATTGTGTGTCAACGAACGGGGAAATTTTAGTCACGAACATCTCCAATATTTAGCGAGTATGAATAATCAACATCCTGAGAAGTAAAACACTCAGGCAAAGTTAAACGGGGGTAAGAATGTACTTGGCCAAGCTAGGCATTTGGCCAAGCTAGGCATTTGGCCAAGCGAGTTATTTGGCCAAGCGAGTTATTTGGCAAAGTCAAAATATTTTGGTAATCCCTAACAGGGTTTGACTATTAATCATCAGATTGCAAAATCTGGCTAAGGTCAAGTTCGTCTGTATTTTCCAGCCAGTTGGGGGTGGGCAATGATTTGGAGCGTAAAAATTGCGGGTTATATAGTTTGGACTGGTAGCGATTTCCATAATCCGCCAAAATTGTAACGATAGTATTGCCCGGGCCCATTTCTTTTGCCATACGAACTGTACCAGCAATATTTATGGCGCTGGAACCGCCAAGTCCCAGACCCTCGTTTTGTGCCAGATCAAATATATAGGGCAGGGCTTCAGTGTCAGATATTTGGTAGGCCATATCGACCTTGAGCCCTTCGATGTTTTTGGTAATTCGCCCCTGTCCAATTCCCTCGGCTATCGAATTGCCCGAAGATGCCAATTCTCCGGTGGAAAAATATGAGTAAAGGGCGGCGCCTTCAGGATCGGCCAAAGCAATTTTTATATTTTTGTTGAGCTTTTTCAGCGCCACGGCACAACCAGCAAGAGTACCGCCGGTGCCGATAGCACAAATGAAACCGTCGATTTTTTGTCCGGTTTGCTCAAAAATTTCAGGGCCGGTTCCCTCGATATGGGCCTGCCGGTTGGCCAAGTTATCGAACTGGTTGGCCCAGATTGCGCCATGCTCCAACTCTTTATCCAGTTTTTGCGCCAGCCTTTGGGAAACTTTGACAAAATTGTTTGGGTTTTTATAGGGGACAGCAGGAACTTCGATCAAATGCGCACCACTCAGGCGCAAGGCGGCCTTTTTTTCCTCTGACTGGGTATTTGGTATTACTATGACTGTTTTAAAACCCATTGATCTGGCAACCATTGACAGGCCAATGCCGGTATTTCCAGCTGTTCCCTCAACTATGGTCCCCCCGGGTTTCAATTCCCCGTTTTTAACAGCCTGTTCAATTATATACAGTGCAGCCCGGTCTTTGACCGATTGCCCGGGGTTCAAAAATTCAGCCTTACCCAAAATTTCACATCCCGTAGCATCAGAAACTTCGTTGAGACGGATCAGGGGAGTATTGCCGATAAGCGAAACTATGTCTGGATGAATTGTCATTGGAGCACTCTGGGTAGCAGAAAAAAACAAGCGTGGGTGAAGCAGTATGAATCATTTGATTTTGTAATATAGGCATATGAAATCAAATTCGCAATTTTTGCTAGAGAAAGTATTTCTGTGCTCAAAAAATATCAAGCCGGTACTTGCTCAGCACCGGCCTGATTGAAGTTCTAAAAGCGAATGTCAGCTTTAGCTAGGTTGGTACTCATATGTTGGTTCTGTTTCTGGCGTAGTAGGGGCCACGTAATCCTCGAATGATAATGGAGCCAATGTTGAAAATGGCCCTAATTCGCTAGTGCCGCATACTGCCAAGTGCATTACCGGGTTGGTGATCAAAAGACCAATGCAGTTTAGGATCTTGATTTTTTCTTCAATCACATCGTCAAAGGCGATTGCGTTTGAAACGCTGCCTGCCACTATAGTCATGGACATAGCGGCACCAATAACCAACTTTTGCAATGGGCGTCTTGAATTTTTGTTACGGGTTGATATTTTCTTGAGCTCACTCATTTTTTTGTCCTCAATGTTACCAATTACCTGTTTGTGGGCATTTGAAATCCGGACTATCAGGAATAGTTACGAGACCTAATAGAGTTCATTTTTAGAGGAGAGGCCAACATTATCGCCGCATCGGTATTAATGCATATTTGGCCCATTAAATCCAGTATATTAACAGTTGGTTAACGTGGGGGAATAAGAACATCTTTATCTTAGTTCGCAAAAGACTGGACCTGGAAACTATAAGTCAATTTTCAGCAATCTATTGTTTGTTGTTTTTGCCAACAACTTCCAAAACAACAATAGCATCATTACTGCGATCTTTATTTTCGCCGTTAGTTACCAATTCGAACAAAATCTTGCGAACTGCGTTTTCATCATGCTCTTCAAATGCTTTAACTAGTTTTTGTAATTGTGGTTTTAGGGAGCTGCTCAATTTTTCCGGTTGCACGGCGCGCAGAATTTTTGGTCGGCGGGTAGGTTTTGCACTATCGGGGTCGTAAAATAGTTCTTCATGGGTTTTTTCTCCCGGACGACGGCCGATTATCGAAATTTCTATGTCGCCATTAGGGTTTTTGTCGGATTTTATTCCAAGCCCTGCCAACCCGATCATATTTTCTGCCAGATCCCGAATACGAATAGGCTCACCCATTTCCAGAATAAATATATCGCCGCCTCTGGATAATGCTCCTGCTTGAACAATAAGTTCGGCAGCTTCATGTATCGACATGAAATATCGGGTCATTTCTTCATCGGTAATGGTAACTGGCCCCCCTTGGGATATCTGCTCTTTGAACAGAGGGACAACGGAACCGTTGGAGCCTAAAACATTGCCAAAACGTACCGAGCAGAATTTTTGACCGGTGGCATTTTTTCTTGCTCGCTCGGCAATGTCTTTTATTATCAGTTCTGCCCAGCGCTTGGTTGCCCCCATAACATTGGAGGGGCGAACAGCTTTATCAGTAGAAATAAGCACAAAGCTTTCAACACCGCATGCAAAGGATGTTTCGGCAATGGTTTTGGTGCCAAATACATTGTTGCGTACTCCCTCAAGCGCATTGGCCTCTACCAGTGGCACATGTTTATGAGCTGCGGCGTGGAAAACCACCTGCACATTCTCTCTTTCCAGAGTGCGCTTGACCAAAGATTGGTCGGCAGCTGAGCCAAGCACGGGACTGATTTGCATTTGTGTATGTTTTTTTAGTTCGCGCTCTATTTGATAAAGGCTAAACTCGTTGGCCTCCAGAAGCACCAGTTTTCTAGGTGACCATTTTACGATCAAGCGGCAAAGCTCGGAGCCGATCGAACCACCCGCCCCTGAAACCAAAATTGATCGTCCCTCAATCATTTTTTGTAAAAGTTCGGGATCTGCCGGAACGCTGGAGCGACCAAGAATATCGCCGATTTCAATCTCTCTGACCTGAGAAATAAGATAGCGCCCCGAGGCAAGATCCGCCAAAGCCGGCAGGGCCCGAATTTTGAGTTTATATTGGCTAAGTTGCGAAATTATGGTCTGGCGCCGGGCAGAATTGATAGAAGGCATAGAAAGAATGATTTCTTCTACCCCAATAGTTTCCACCAATTGGGGTAAGCGGGAAGGGGGGTAAACCCGAATTCCCTGAACCTCTCCACCATGCAAAGAAGGGTCGTCATCGATAAAAGCGGCGACAAATTTACTTTTTTCCTGATGCAATGCTTCGGCAAGTTGGGCACCGGCCTTACCTGCGCCATAGATTATTGCCTGGCCGGAAAATCCCCGACGGGTCGGAGGCCACAAAAGATATTTTGCCGCAAACCGGCTGCTGCCAATTATCATCAGCGCTATAATTGCATAGATTATCGGCACAGAACGGGGCACCGTTCCAAGCCGGGATACTTCGATGGCAAATAAAACACCAACCCAAATCAGGGTTGCCAGCCCGATTGCCTGCGCCATAGTCCATAAAGCTCTACCGGGTAAAAATCTGATAACAGAGCGATAAAGCCCAAGCCGGATAAATACCGGAATTGCCGCTACAGGTGCCAGCATAATCACCAATATTTGGGTCGTGTCGGGAACAAGTAAAATATTCAAGCGCAATGAATAGGCCGCCCAGACAGAAAAGCTGAGGACAATAAAGTCAAACACCAGCATAATCAGCCGTTTCATGGGCCGGGAAAGTTTTAGGATGCTATCGCGAATATCAGAGATCATAAAACCGTTATAAACAAGTTGGATCAACAACAAAAGCGTTAGATTCTACCGAATATATACCAGATACAAGCTAGTTGTTGCAATGATTGTCAATTGCGATAGTGCAAGCTGTTGATTGCCATAAAAGTTGAAATTAACCGCGTTCACCCAAGAATTTATTCGGTGAATAAGCCATTGGACGAGAAAAATCAAAATTGAAAGGTCCTGACCCTAGCTTTACTGCGCATACTCTGACTTAGGGCATAGCGATTGCTGCGTCATTGCTGAAGAAAAAACGTCGCTAAATAAAAAACGTCGGCTTGTGGTTTTTTGGCCTGCCCCTAGCTTGATTGAAAACTTTGCAAAGCTTGAGCACCTTCCTGCCTGTTCTGCATGCGATAGATAGCTATTTGCATCCAGATTGTCGAGATGGCAACCAGCATGAATAATAGCATAAAAGGAGCTGTCCAGATGCCCGTAAGATCTAACAAAAAGCCAAAACCTATCGGCAAGAAGAAGCCGCCAAGACCGCCAATCATGCCAACAAGTCCGCCAACCGCGCCCACATGTTTGGGGTAATAGGTGGTGATATGTTTAAAGACAGCGGCCGAGCCAAGGCTCATTACAAATCCTAAAATTATGGTTAGAGTTACAAAGAAGGTAAGGGATATATTTATATTCACTTCGATTATCCCCTTGATGCCGGTTATGAAAAAGCTGCCCCCTGGTAGTGACATGACAAGCAGTACTATCAATGAAACTGTGAAGGCAAAATATATCACCGAACGGGCACCAAACCTGTCGGACATCCAGCCACCAAGGGCTCTAAATATCGATCCGGGTAATGAATAAAGACCCGCCAAAACCCCGGCTATGGTTAGTTCCAGCCCTTGGGCGCCCACATAATATCGGGGCAAAAATGATGCCAGGGCTACAAAACCGCCAAAGACAAAAAAATAATAAATGGCAAAGCGCCAGACCTGATGGTTTTTAAGGGGAGCCAATTGCTGGACTAGCGAAACGCCAGCGGAGCCTGATTGTTTTTTTTGTTCGTGAACGGGATCGGTTTTGGCAAAAACATAGAATAATATGGCGGTGATCACCAATATGACAGCATAAAAACGGGCGGTATCTTCCCAGCCAAAAGCAACTACAAGAAACGGAGCGACAAAATTGGTAATGGCTGCGCCGACATTTCCGGCGCCAAAAATTCCCAACGCCGTGCCCTGTTGTCCCTCGGGGAACCAGCGCGAAACGTAGCTGACACCAATGATGAAGGAGCCGCCAGCCAGCCCCAGTCCCAAAGCGGCTATCAAGAATATTTCGTAGGTTTGCACCGAGGTCAAAAGCCAAACAGAAATAGCGGTAACCAGCATTTGCAACGGGAATATTATGCGTCCGCCAAATTGCTCGCTCCAGATACCAAGGAATATACGGCTAATGGATCCGGTCAGCACCGGAGCGCCCACCAGCAGGCCAAACTGGGTATCGCTCAGACCCAATTCTTCCTTGATGCTAATTCCGATGATGGAAAATATTGTCCATACCGCAAAACAGATGGTAAAAGCAAAAGTGCTTAGACCAAGGGCCCTGTATTGTTCTGGTTTGGCAATATTGTTGGTTTCTTGCATGCTGAGATCCTTAGTTTTATCATCTAAAGCATGTCGCGTTCGTTCGCATTCACTTAACATGCTTTATCTATTTGTTTTCGCTAGGTCTTTAACCCCAAAACCGGTTCCCACTTTTGGTAGACAAGCTTTAGCCATTATCATTGGAATATTGTCGATAATTGCTTGCAGCTCGGGTTTGCAGGAGCCGCAATTGGTGCCGGCTGCTGTTTTTTTGCCCAGGCTGACGATGTTGTTTGCGCCACCGCGAACGGCCTTGTCGATAGTATTGATGCCGACATTGAAGCAGGCGCAAATCGTGCGCCCGGGGTTTGGCTGGTCGGTTTTTGGCAATCCGGCAAGAGCCGCTAGTGGGGACACATTGCTGCCGATAAGTGAAACAGCATAACTGCGCTCGATGGATAATGGGTTGGGGGCAGAGAAAAACAGGCCGCTAAGTTTTGCTCCATTATAAATGGCAATTCGGGCCACAGCTTTTGCGGCATCGTAAATCATGCTGGCATTGCCGTCTTGCAAATTCAAAACTGATCTGGCCAGAGCTTCCCAATCAGCAATATCAGCAATATCAGCAAGGCTTGCTATATCTGTACGACTTGCCATTTCGCAGCTCCAGCCATTATTTGTGCGGGCTGTGGCGCTATAGGATAAATTGGTTTTTATTGGTGAAGTCGAAACGGCAAAACCATGCCAGACTGCTTTGAAAGGGATCAGGGAAACATTGCTTCCCTTAAGGGCTGGTTGCCCCGAAAACGGATCGCAATTATCTTCAACCATAGTGTTTATGCGCCCGCTGGCACTATTGGACAAGCTCCAGTGCATGGGGGCAAAAATCATTCCACACTGGATATGTTTGCTGATTGCAACCCGGGCAATTACCCGGCTTTTGCTTGTTTTTTGCATGGGTGAGGTCAAGGATTTTATTTCGATCAAATCGCCTTTTGCCACGCCGGTTTTTTTGGCATCATCGGGGTGGATTTCTACAAAAGGCTCGCTTTTATGCTGGCTGAGGCGAGGGGATTTTGCGGTGCGGGTCATGGTGTGCCACTGATCGCGAATACGACCCGTATTAAGCCTGAAAACACGGTCTTTGTTTTTGGCAATCTGCATTGCTTCAACAGGGATCATGCGGGCTTTATTATCAGGGTGAAAGAACTTTCCTTCGCCAAAGAAGCGCCCGCCACGGTTCCCGCTTTTTGCAACAGGCCATTGTACCGGTTCTAGGTCGGCATATGCGCTATCGCTTATTGTTGCCAGTCCACTGATGTCAAAGTCGATGCCTTTCGCTGCGGCCTTGCCGGAAAGGGTGGCGTATTCGCGGAAGATTTCAGCCGGGCCATTATAGGAAAATGCCTTTTCCCAGCCCATGCGCTTACCCACCTCGCAAATTATCTGCCAATCGGGTCTGGCTTTTTTTGGGGGAGGTAAAAAAGCCCGCTGCATGCTGATACGGCGCTCGGAATTGCTTACGGTGCCGGTTTTTTCACCCCATGCGGTTGCGGGCAATTGCACATCTGTCAAAATGCTGGTGTCGGTTTTGGACATCACTTCTGATGTGACGCTAAATTCAACATTTTTTATCGCCGCAACAATAGCATCGGAATTGGGCATCGAGACCGCAGGATTGGTGGCCATTATCCACAGGGCCTTGATTTTTCCCGAGGCGCAGGCAGCAAACATATCGAGAGCTTTTAGGCCCGTCTTCGTGCAAATTGTCGGGGCTTGCCAATGTTGTTGCACCATCTGGCGATGCTTGGAATTTTCTATATCCAGATGACATGCCAGCATATTGGCCAGACCGCCTACCTCGCGTCCGCCCATGGCATTTGGCTGGCCGGTTATGGAAAACGGCCCCATGCCCTGATGGCCGATGCGCCCTGTTGCAAGATGGCAATTGATGATTGCATTGGCCTTGTTGCTGCCACCGCTCGATTGATTTACCCCTTGGGAAAATATTGTTACGGTTTTTTTGGAGGCAATCCACAAATCATAAAAACTGTTGATATCTTCCGGTGAAAGACCGGTATCAAGCGGGTCGCTGGACTTTGCCATGGCCAGGGTTTCTTTAAACCCGTTGACGTGAGCAGCGATATATTTTTTATCAACTTTTCCGCGACGAGAAATTTCGCTCAACAAGGAGTTGAACAGGGCCGTGTCGCTATCGGCTTTGATGGACAGGTGCAAATCGGCTACTTTGGCACTGGCGGTATATCGCGGATCGATAGCGATTATTTTCATCTCCGGCCGCACAGATTTTGCTTCAATAATGCGCTGGAATAATACCGGATGACACCAAGCCAGATTTGAGCCAACCAGCACAATAGTGTCGGCTTTTTCCAGATCTTCATAAATCAGCGGAACGCTATCAGAACCAAAAGCGCGCTTGTGGGCAACCACAGACGAGGCCATACACAGGCGCGAATTGGTATCAATATTTGCCGAGCCGATAAAACCTTTCATCAGCTTGTTGGCAACATAATAATCTTCGCTCAACAATTGGCCCGAGACATAAAACGCCACGCTGTCAGGCCCGTGTTTTTCTATTGTCGATGTGAATTTTTGGGCTACCAGATCAAGGGCCTGATCCCAATTTGCGTGGTTGCCATTGATTTGGGGGGTAAGCAAACGTCCCTCAAGATCCAGAGTTTCCCCAAGAGCTGCACCTTTGGAACAAAGACGACCAAAATTGGCGGGATGCTCAGGATCTCCAATGATTTTGGAGTTTTTGTCGGCCAAAAGACCACAGCCAACTCCGCAATAGGGGCAGGTGGTGCGAATGGTTTTCATGCCACAGATTTTGAATTCAAGAGAGAAATATCAAGAAAAATCCGTCCGTTTTCTACTTTGATTTTATAGTTTTGCACCCGGCCCTTATCCGCTCCCTGAACCTTGCCGGTATTAAGATCAATTACCCAATTGTGTAGCGGGCAAGTGACTAAGGTGCCGTGGACCATGCCATCGGACAATGGTCCATTTTTGTGGGGGCAGGCATCATCAATGGCAAATACTTGATCATTAGCGGTGCGAAAAATCGCGATACAACCCAGTTTTGTTTTTACCAGTCTGGCACCGCGCTTTGGTATATCATTCAGGTTGGCAATATCTGTCCACTTGCTCATTGGGCGGTCTCCGCGCTAAAATCTGCCAGTGGCGCCCATTTGTCGCGTTTATATTGATCTGTTGCCTGTTCTGACCACGGGTCCTTGCGATAGACCGATTGCGAGATTTCAAAGCGCTCGCAAAGGGCAGCGCGCTCTTGAAGATCATCAACCACCCGCTGTTTAACCCAGTCCATTCCAACTTTTGCCACCCATTTATAGGGACGATCCAGGTAGCGGGCATGTTCGCGATATAGCTGAATGAAGGCAACGCTCAAATCCATTGCTTCGCTTTCTGTTTCAGCTTTGGCCAGTGGTAGCGTTTCTTTTAGCTCCATGCCCGCAGCTCCGCCAACGCTGACCAAAAAGCCGCTATCCACACATAGAATTCCCACGTCCTTGCAGGTGGCCTCGGCGCAGTTGCGTGGACAACCGGATACGGCGAGTTTGACTTTGTGGGGGGTCCAGCTACCCCAGAGCTTTTTTTCCAGCTTGATGCCAAGGCCGGTGCTATCCTGAGTACCAAAACGGCAAAAATCCGTGCCAACACAGGTTTTTACTGTCCTTAAACCTTTGGAATAGGCGTGGCCTGAAACCATGCCAGCCTCGTTGAGGTCGTCCCAAATGTCTGGCAGGTCTTGTTTTTTTATACCCAGCAAATCTATTCGCTGACCGCCGGTAACTTTTACCGCTTGCACATTATATTTGTCTGCCGCATCGGCAATAGCGCGCAATTCATCAGGCGTTGTTATGCCGCCCCACATGCGCGGCATAACCGAAAAGGTGCCGTCTTTTTGGATGTTTGCATGATTGCGCTCGTTAACCAGCCGGCTTTGCTCGTCATCGCTATATTCGAGCGGCCATTCGGCAATCATGTAATAATTTAGGGCCGGGCGACAAATATGGCACCCGCAGGAAGTTTTCCAATTGCATTCCTGCATTACCGCCGGGATTGATTTTAGTGAGCGTGACTTGATAATCCGGCGCACATCTTCGTGGGGCAAGTCAGTGCAGCCACAGATCGGGGTGATTGAAGTTGTTTTTAAGTCATCGCCCAAAATACTGGCCAAAACCTGTTCGACAAGACCAGCGCAACTGCCACAGGAAGCAGATGCCTTGGTGGCAAGTTTTACCGCCGCTATATCCTTGGCACCGGCATTGATTGCACTAATGATCTTGCCTTTGTTTACGCCATTGCAGCCACAGATTTCTGCGTCATTGGGCATGGCTGCAATGTCCGCCAGCGGGTCCGGCGCTTCGCCCCCCTGAAAGGCGGGGCCAAATATCAGGGTTTCGCGCATATCGGCAATATCTTCGCCAGCTTTCAGCTTGGCAAAAAACCAGCTGCTATCGGTTACATCGCCATATAGGACAGTGCCTATTATGCGGTTGTTCCTAAGGATTATGCGTTTGTAGACATTGCGCGCAGGGTCGCGGAAAACTATTTCCTCGTGATCATCACCTTCGGCAAAATCACCAACCGAAAACAAATCAATGCCTGTTACCTTGAGCTTGGTTGAAACTGCGGGGGCAACAAATTTTGCCTCACTGCCAACAAGGGTTTTTGCCAAAACCTTGGCCATGTCATAAAGGGGGGCCACCAGACCATAAACGGTTTCTTCGTGCTCGACACATTCCCCGACCGCCATTATTGCCGGGTCGGACGTAACCATGGCATCATTGACTAGAATGCCGCGCTCCACATGCAATCCCGCATCGGTGGCAAGGCGGGTTTCTGGCCGGATGCCCGCGGCCATGACAATAATATCCGCATCATGAATACTGCCATCTTCAAGCACTACCGCCTCAACATGATCATGGCCGATAATGGCTTTGGTATGGGCTTTGCAGATTACTTTTATGCCTCGACTTTCCAGCTCTTTTTGCAAAAGATAACCAGCAGCCGGATCGAGTTGGCGTTCCATCAAATGGCCCATAAGATGCAAAACCGTCACCTGCATTCCCTGCTCGCCAAGGGCCGCCGCCGCTTCCAGGCCAAGCAATCCGCCACCAATGATTACAGCTTTGCCACCTGGTTTTTTTGCCACTGCCAGCATTTTTTTAACGTCGTCATAATCGCGAAAGCCAATGACACCGGGCAGGTCGTTTCCGGCCACGGGAATAAAAAACGAGGCAGAGCCGGTGGCAATTATCAGCTTGTCATAAGGGGTAATGCCACCGGCATTGGTAATACCCCCGGCATTGGTAATACCCCCGGTATTGGTAATACCCCCGGTATTGGTAATACCTTTGGAGCTGACCACGCATTTTTTCTTGCGGTCGATTTTGACGATAGTTTCGCCAAAGCGGCAATTTATGTTGTTGGAAGAATACCAGTTCTCGTCATGGATGGTTATTTCTTCAAAATCGCTTTTTCCCGCCAGAACCGGCGAGAGCATAATGCGGTTATAGTTTCCTTGGGGTTCGGAACCAAACAGGGTTATATCATAGGCATTTGGATCCAGCTCCAAAAGCTCTTCGAGCATGTGGCCCGAGGCCATGCCAGCGCCTATAATTACCAGTTTTTTTCTCATTGTTTTGGGTCTTTTCAATAGTATTTTGGTTTTGGGTCTTTTCAAGATTATTTTGACGGTTTGGTTTTTTTGAATCTTTGACGGGAGGATAACCCTTGCAGGTGTTGACGTCTGTTGCTAAGTTTTCAGCTATGCGTTGCGTTTTTTGCAACGCCTACCAATTTAGTAATTCGGGACTCCCATGCGACATCTGCTAATTCTTAAATATATTGAAAAAATCGCCAGAACCGGATCGCTGCGCAGTGCAGCCGAGGAATTGGGAATTACTCCGTCGGCCCTTAATCGGCGTATATTGGGAATTGAAGAAGAGCTGGGAATGGAAATTTTCGAGCGCCATCATTCAGGTTTGCGTCCGAATTTGGCCGGAGAGATATTTCTTCGCCATATTCGCAATCAGATCGCGGATATGGATCGGGTAAAGTCGCGCATTGCCGATTTGTCGGGAATGCGGGCCGGGCGGATTAATATTGCCAGTACCCAGGAATTGGCGCAGTTTTTTTTGCCGGATTTGATCAAGCAGCATTTGCAGGAATTTCCGGCTGTTACCTTTGGTATCAATCTTTATGAGCGCGGGCAGGCGGAGGCTTCACTGCTGGATAATTCAAACGATATAGCCTTGGTGTTCGAGCCAATTCGCCTCAACGATATGCAGATTGTTTATTCGGGAAACCAGCAGGTTTTTTGTTTGATGTCGGCCCAGCATCCACTGGCCAGCAAAAAAAATTTGAAAATTTATGATTGTGCCAATTTTCCCATGTTGCTGCCCAAGCGCTTTGAGGGAATTCGCCAAATTGTTGATGCGGCAGCTGCCAAGGTTGCAATTGTGCTGGAGCCGGCAGTTGAATCCAACAGTCTGGATTTGCTGCATTTGATTTCGTACAATAGCGAGGCTTTGAGTTTTTGTCTGGAGGTTAATCTTGGGCCGGATCTTGAAAAAGACAGGCTCGTGGCAGTGCCCCTTGATATTAAGGGGATTGGTGGGGGGAATTTGGTTGCCGGACATTTGCGGGGCCGCACTTTGCCTGTTGCTGCCGCAAGGTTCCTTGAAAATGTGATAAAAGAATTTTCACTACGCTATTCCTGATTTGTAGAATTCTGGATTCCAAGTTTTAGTTTTCAGGCTGTTTAACGTGTACCCATGCCCATGCCAATGGCCTGCTTTCGCAATGGGGCAAAAGATTTTAGCGCCCACATGGAGCCAGCGCGAACCATTTGGGCCGGCAGATAATCCGACAACAGGGTTTTGAATAATGTATCGACCATGCGGTTGGTGTTAATTACATCCATTTCACGCATTTTGTTATAATCGGATGAAATTTTGTCTGCCCAGTCCGGTTTTGTTGCATCGACCTTTTCAAGGCATTGCAAAAGAGCCGCCACATCACGCAAGCTAAGGTTTAGTCCCTGCGCACCAATGGGGGGGAAGGCATGGGCGGATTCGCCAACCAGCACCACACCGTTTTTGCCCATTTTGCTAACATGATGGGTTGAGAGGGGGAAAACAAATGCCGCTGTTTCAAGGGTAAGTTTACCAAATAGATTTTGGCTTTTTTCTTGCAATGTTTTTTCAATTTCCTTGCCTGCCAGCTTGGAAATTTCAGTGAGTTTTTCACCCTGATCCACCCAGACAAGATTTGCTTTTAAGCCGCCAGCAGGCACGAGGGTAAATGGGCCGTTTTCATAATGATATTCTACTGATTCTCCATCCAGTGGGCGCTCAAGCGCAAGATCGCAAACCAGAGCTGATTGCTGGTGTTGCTTACGGTGGATGTTTATTTCAGCGCTCTTGCGGACAAAAGAATTTTTGCCATCGGCGCCAACAATCAACGGGGCCTCCAGCATTGAGCCATCGCTTAAGGTCAGTCGCCAGCCATTAGCGGTTTTTTGCATCTTGTTAGCTGTTAGGGAGATTTGGCTCAGATTTTTATGTTTTTTGGCCAGCGGCAAAAGATTTTGCATGAGTTTTTTATTGGCAAAATTCCACCCGAAAGCCTTTTCCCCCACTTCTGAACTTTCAAACAGGGTTTCCGGGGTGCGCAACAGGCGTGAGGTTGCATCAATCAGACGAATTTTGGTCAATGGTTCGCCAATTTGATCCGGATTAGCTACCAGACCCAGCTGGCTTAATATTTCCACACTTGGGCTCATCAGGGCCGATGTGCGGCTATCTGGCGGAGCAGGGGGGGCGAGGTGAATTATTTCAATGCAAGTCTTTTTTGAATCAAGAGTTTTTGCCAGCCCAAGAGCTGCAACCACCCCCGCCAATCCGCCACCAACCACAATGATTTGGGCGGCTTTGGGGCGGGGGGAGATATGCAGGCTTTTGGTCATGAAACGGCTTCTCTTTTTTCAAGCCATCGTTGCACATAAGTTCCTAAAAACGAACCAAAAAACATCAGAGATAGAAATATCAGCAGGTTTTCAGGCATAAAGGCAACAAGGGTTATTGCAGGGCCGGGGCAAATGCCCGACATGCCCCAGCCGATCCCGAACAATACAGCGCCAATAACAAGAGGCTTATCTATTTTTTTGGCTGTTGGCAGGTGAAATTGCAGATCAAACAAGGGAGCTGATTTGTTTTTGGTCAAAAAATTGACCACCATCATAACCCCGATAGCACCAATTATCACCAGGGCCAGGGAGGGATCCCAACCATTTTGTGGAATGGCTCCAAAATCCAAAAACCGCAAAACCTTTAGCGGGTCAATCATCTGGGAGATATAAAGACCGGCGCCAAACAGGCCGCCACTGGCAGCAGCAACAGCAAAATAGGCGAGGGAAGTGGCTGTTCCAGAAGTTGAACCATGGGTTATTGAAGTGCTCATTATACAATCCCCGTTGTGGCAACCACAATAATTGCAGTGGCAAAGAAAACAAATACTGCGATCAGCGAGCGGAATGAAAATCTGGCCAACCCACAAACTCCGTGGCCGGATGTGCAACCATTGCCAATTTTGGTTCCTAGCCCAACCAAAAGTCCGGCGGTGGCAATCCATAACGGGGTGCCAATCATTTGAACCGGCTGCCCGCCCGGGCCGCCAACTCCGATGCCGGGAATAAGAATTGAGGCAACAAAACCTCCAATAACCATCGAGATTAAAAATATTATCCGCCAGCTTACCGGGTTGGTTATGGATTTTGCAGGTAATCTGGGGGGCGGGAGCAATTGACCGAAAACTCCGGAAATACCGGCAATTCTGCCATTGCCAACCCATAGTATAGCGGATGCCAGCCCGATCATCATGCCGCCTATCAATGAAGTAGCGGGAGTGAAATATTCCATTGCCCTATATCCCTGTTTTGTAAAATTTTTTTCGACATGTAGTTTTGGCAATCAATTAACGAGTGTCATATTCGTATGCCATAATGTTCATGCAATATACGGTGTTTAGTTAGTAAAAACAGTGACTTGAAAAACTTAAGTCAAGCATTCCCTTTTTCTTGCTGTCTTTGGCAGGGGAATTTATGGCCTTTGTATTGGAGGGTAAATTTTTCTTTGGACGCAGGTTTTTGTAGAAAATTAATTTTGTAAGATTTGCACAATGATCTTGCTTGCCATTACTTAAACAAAGCGCTATGTGGTTTTCGATGAAGCGCGAGATTGCCTTTAGCAGGTAGAATTGGCGTTGAATTGAGAGGGCTTTTGGTTCTTTTTGCGGGTGGGTGGCAGAGTGGTTGAATGCTCTGGTCTTGAAAACCAGCGAGCGCGCAAGCGTTCCGGGGGTTCGAATCCCTCCCCACCCGCCATTTCACACTTTCCCATGTGGAAGCCCTCTAACACTTTGAATGGTAAGGTTGTTTTTGGGGTTCGAAGACCTTTGTTTCGGCAGTATGCAATACGCTCGGAAAACGCCAATCTCAATACCGTTCGCTTCAGAGTCAGTTGACCAGATTCCCATAGTTTCCAAGGATTTGCGAGGAAGTTAGTCGCGAGTTCGAACAAATCATCAAAGCTATGCGCTGGTTTCACCCCGTTTTGCTGTTTTTCGGCCAAAACCAGCTTGTCAGTCTCCAGCTTAGACAGGCGCTTTTCGTAAGCGGCGATGATGCGTGGATTTTCTGTTTCCACGATACGATCCAGCAGGTTTTCGATTTGCTTGTCCACTTGAGCCGCTTCACGCTTAAGGCCTTGCAGCATATTTTCAGCCTGCGCCATGCGTTGCGTCCACACATCCTTGAACATGGCCTTCACCAAAGAAAATAAGCCATCAGAGGGTTGCAGCGCGCGCACGACCTCAGCAAAGTCACCTTCCAGAACATCACGCCGGATAGATTTTCGATAGCTCACACAGCCTTTGGTTGGGCACAGGTAATATGGATGTTTCTTTTTGGTCTTGCTGGTTGACCAGCAGGCCGTAAGAGGTTTTTGACAATCATTGCACAAAACAAACCCGCGCAACGGGAAGTCCGCACTGATATCTTTACGCGCAGGAACTCTTGCGCCTTCCTTCATTCGCCGTTGGACGGCTTGAAAGGTCTCCAATGAGATCAGCCCTGTATGGTGGCCTTTGCGCAAGGATACACCCCAATCTGGGGCTTCTATATATCCAGCGTAATGCACACGCCGCATCAGGCGGACAACTTCCTCGAAACGCACAAGTCCTGTACGACGATCCTTTGGAAAGTCAGGCTGGTTTTCAAGAAAGCGTTTCACTTCGCCTTGGGTTTCAAAACGACCAGAGGCAAAGCCTTCCAACGCTTCTTGAATGATTGAGGCCAATGGCTCAGTGCGCATCAACAGCTTGCCGTGCTCTTTGGTTTTTTCGTAGCTGAAACCCGGCGGAGCATGAAACACCCAATAGCCGTTCATCACACGGGCACGCATACGGTTTTTGGTTTGCTCACCATTCTTTTGACGTTGGTGTTGAGACACAGATGCCAGAAGATTTTCAATTAAGATCGAGTCGCTGTCCTCGCCAAAAGTGATGGACGGGCTTTCCAATGTACCGCCAGTTTCCTTGAGGGCACGGCGCAATGCCCAATGCCCCTCAATATCACGAGCGAACCGGCTGATATCATCAATGATAACAACTACGCCTTCGATTTTTGATTTTCGGACATAATCCAGCATGGTGTTAAAGGAAGGTCGGTCAAAGGTTCCACCGGAAACTGCTTTTTCATAGAAGGTTTTGACAACTTCAAAACCCTTACGGGTGGCATATTCGCGGCAACGGGTTTCTTGAGATTCTAACCCGTGGCCTTCTTCGACCTGCATTTTGCTGGATACACGGCAATAAATAACCGCTCTTGAAGGGGGTGTTTGACTTGTTGTCATTCTGGACTCCTTTCTCGCGAAGGGCCAGTTTGCCGATCAGCGGATGCGTTAAATGTTTTTGTGGAATTCTTGGGTGATTTTAGCACAGATGCTGATTGCGACGCGATAAACTTGCTGATTTCCGCCTGTTGCTCACAAATATTGCCAGCTGCCTGCTGGACCGGATGTACCCCGAAGCCAAGATCGACAGCACTGACAACGATTGCCATGATGGTTTCCAGAAATTCGCGTTTCTCAGCGTCTGATAGGTCACTTTCCACCAAATACTTGCCGTAAAACTCCCAATCAATAGTCAGCGTTGGTGCGGCTTGTTTTGCCACACTCGTTTCTAAATTTGCCCCGTCCGTTTCACTCTCTTTCATTTCGTCTCCGTATCTTGTCTTTCTCCGTCCATCTTTTGAGAACATAAGCAGAACAAAGTAGACATATATTCCTAATAATGCAAGAAGTATTGCGTTTACATATAGTTAGATGGCTGAGTTACACTCTGGTCTGCGCGCGCGCGTTGGTACGCTGAGCCTCTCTTGTCAGCAGTTCTGCTTCTCGGACTGGCTCGTGAAATTTCTTTTCCAGCGCTTTGCCAGTCTCGTACAATTCACGGCCTTCAATCTTACTGTAATTGTCTGACATCAGAGATTTAGCACCGGCTTCTGTGATGTTTAGCTTTTCAGCTAACGCACCGCCCACTTGGTCATATGCACGATAGAACGGCATGGTTTCACCGTCACGGATCAGGGGTTCAATCATGCGAGCATGATCAAGTGCCTGCTCATGTCCAGACGAAGGAATGTCGGCTTCGCGGGCTTTTAATTTTTCGCGCATCTGGTTCAGTGTTTCGCCGTAGCGCGCTTTGAATTGGTCGCGAATGATCACTTCACCCTTCATGGCGTCAAACTTTTCACCTCTAGCAAAAGCATGGGAATAATCAGTCAATTTTTCTCGAAAACTGCCGGATTTGCGAATGCCGCGATGCATGATTTCAGCCACCGCCCAGCTTTCATCAAATTGACTGTCTGACAATTTGCTTCCGGTATAGCTCTGTCGTGCTTCGGCAATTCGTGTTGCATCATTCTCTGTCATGAGATTTTCCTCTCTATATTTGTTGCAATCATATTTGCGGTCATATTTGGCATTTTTGGTGCTTTGGATTGGTCATTGCGTGGCACGTCATTTTCATCGCCGTCGGCTTGGCTCGGTGCGCGGGTTTGCTGCGCGTTGAAAACCCGCCCAGCAAGTTCATGTTGATTTTGAATATGGTGCCCCAGTTCGACTTACGCGAGGTCATGGCGCGCCTCCTTTTCTCCCCAAACGCGGGTGATTTCGGCGTGGATGGATTTAAGGTGTCTAATGCTACCCCAGACCGCACCGGACAACTCGCTGCCGCGAAGATCACGCGAAACCAGCTTCAACTGGCCGATGCGCGCGCCAACAACAATTATTGTAACGACACAGCCGATAATGCTGGCAATCTCGACGGGGTATAAAATGTCGCTGAATGCAAAGCAGAAAGCGCAGCCGCCAATCGCGGGGACAACTGACATTGAAAGCAGCGGGCGTTGAACATCCGCCGCCGTAATGCTGTCCAGTTGATAACCGGTACGGTGGGTCACAAGCGTATTACCTCGAATTTTCGCGGTGTTGAAATTCATGCCAGCCTCCTATTCACCGGCGCATTGCGGGGAGCGCAAAGCACGGTTCAGTTCTGATTTAATGTTGCGCACTTGCGACGGAATGATCAGCCGCGCTGACCCCACATAGATTGCAAGTGGGATTATTTGTTCGGCCTGATAAACCGCCGAAGCGCATTCGCATCTGGAACCGGCTTGAGACGCGGCCCGTTCAATACGACGATCTTCTGCTGCACGGGCGCGGCGCTCCTGCTCACGCAAGGCATTTGCACCGGGGATTGGAATTTGGAAATTCCCGTAGTTACGGCACAAATCTTGCCCCTCTCGACCAAAAAACAAGCCGAGGGTGGATTGGCAATCAAGGTCAGGGATTGCCGAAACTGACGGGGGTTCACGTTGAGCAACAATATCCGCCTGCAATTCTGCCTCACACATGGCAGGCCAGTTCATTTTCTCCAGTTCCCTGCCATTCACGAGCGGACCAGTTCCAAGCGCACTAACAAGTGCGTAAATCCCCACTCCAATGAAAACGCTGGGGCTAATCGGAAAGTTGCTGAAATCAATCGACATCGATCAACTCCTCATCAAGCAAGCATTTGACCCGACCGTTCGTGGAAGTCGTGCAAACCACCACAAACTGGACTTCCCTATCTCCACCTTCGTATTTCAAAATTTCGGATATCGCCGGATGTTGGCCGATCACAAAAGCCACCAATAGCGACCCAATGAAAACTCCGACAAGCAAATCCCATATGGCTTGGGCGGCTTGGCTCATCAATTTGCCGATCCTACGGGTCATTGTGAGCGCCTTCCGTCATTACGGTGAGAGCGGCGCGAAGGGTTGTTGGGGGGAAGTGAAAGGTTGCGGTCATCCAATAGTGTTTGGGTCAGAAAACCGGTGAGATTTTCGCCTTCTGGAGCGACCGCTTCTTCGTCTGGTTCGTCGCGATACCTTTGCCAGATCAACACCATCAGCGTAATTGCCCACAAGATCAGTCCGAACCACACATCTACGCAGAATGTAATCAACGCAATGGGAAGAAAATGCCCGATATACGCGAAGGTATCTGTGACACCCGTTGTTCGTGGAAATTCTGGACGAGCCTGATTGTTGGATTCGAGATCACTCAGAATCGTATCCAAACCACGCGCATACCCATCCATCAGGTTGCTCAATGCGCGAGTGGCAACCGGACGCTCAGATATGACCCGCCCGTTTTCTAGTTCACCGATATAGCCTTCTAGCAACCCAGTTGGAATTGCCGCATCTAGCTGGCTGACAGCTTGGCCACGCTCAGCATCAATTGCTTGCAATAGTTTCCGCTGTTCAGCCGTATTTAGGTCAGAGTCCGACACGACTTCCTGAAAATGAGCGCTTAGTTCATTCAGGTCACGAAGAAGCGCTGTCCGATTGTGCTCGCCTGCCTCAACCTGTTCAAGAATGCCGCTCGCGCGCTGACGCTCCGCTACGACTGCAAAGGACACTCGCCCATTCCCACCCGCTCCGCGCAGGCTCAAGCAGGATGCCGCGATTTTGCAAGCCTCTTTTGCGATGAGGTCATCCTGAATGGATCGCATTACCGGAACAACCCGACTAGCCTGTACAGCTATTTGGGCGCGGTTATCTACAAATTGGTCGTAGGCACGATTGTGTTGCTCCAAACGCAACAACTCGACATCCGGCAAGACCATCCCAGAGTAAGTGGCACCCCACATCCCAGTGCCCACGAGCGCGATGGCAAATACGCTGAGCAGTCCCGCCCCTGGCATTCCCAAAGCGGTCAGTGGAGCACCCTTGTCAATGGCCAATCGATTCACACCAAGCGAGACAAGTAAAGCGCCCGAACCAAGCAACACACCTTTGGCGATAGCTGTCGCGCCTTCTCCGTTTATGAGATTGGGCAAGGCCAAAGCAAACATGCCTGCACCAACAATCGAAAGGCCTGTAACCGCTATCGATGCAAGCGGCGCACCTTTTCTGGGCTTCATGCGTTTTTTGGAATTCTTGTGAGGGCTTGGCTTCAAATGTTGCATAAGGGGTTCCTCGAAAAGTTTACGATTTGCCCTTTTGTGCTTAAACAGATTGAAAATTTTCAATGCCACACTCGTGCCACACCCAATGAACAAGCGATCAAACAGCCCCTTAAACGAGCGTTACGCCAAACAACGGCTTATGCGTATTCTTACGGATATGGTGGAAGGAGATCAGCTACTGAGCTGGTCGGCACTGGCTGCGGACATATCGGTTTTTCGGGGTATAGAGTTCAGCCGTGAAAATCTGCGCCGGTTGCGCAAAGGCGAATTGGGACCAGCCAACGTCGAGATCATCATTCAATATCTCGAAGAAAACCACGATCCGAATATTCGAGAACGCCTGCGCCCCGAAGCAATCTTTGGTGAAATGGCGCAATCAGCCCGCGATTATTATTTCCACATTCCCGAAAATAATGACCTTGAAGAGTGGAATGATCAGCTTTTGTCTGAATTTGAGGGCGTATATTTTTGTGGCATTGCCGACAACACTGAAACCTACCTGCCGGCTCAAAGATTGCTGAAGCTAATTCAGAAACAACAAAGCATTCGTGGGAAAGAGCCACAGCAAACTGGGATGGCCGCAACGCTTTTTACGAGCCGCACGATTTTGGTATTGCAGCGAACATCGCACGGATACTTCCATGCCGCTGAAATTCCACTGTCTTCGCTTGTTCCGACCCAACTTAAAACACCATGTCAGCGTGTTTTTTATGAAGGTGTTGCGGTGATTTCCGCCAACACAATCCAGATCAAACTGCGCGACTGCCTTACCAGAATTCCCAGAACTCATTCGATTGCCGTTCTGGCCAAACCAGATGCCTTTTACAAAAAGCCGCATGGTCTTTCCATGTACACGGGGAGGCGAAGTAAGGAAATTGAAGCAATCTGGAGCGATATGGATGCGGACGATATCGCCGCGCTAAAAAAGGAACATGAGCTGGCGATTGAATCCGACTATTATATGCAAGGAAAAGCCCTGCATTCGCAGTCACCATTGCCAGTGATGGATACAAAAATCAGCAACATCGTTTCGAATGATATGGCGTATTTTCCCAAGCCGCGCGATTTCTTGAAGCACCTGAAGGATCACTTCTTTTTGGGCGACCTGTTGGATGTTGATACAATTCGGAAAATCGTTGAAAGCCCTTTGATTATTGGTACTCTTGATGAGCATTAAACCAAAACTGATAATGAAACGAAAGCTCGCGTATTTTGAAGATCGAGGGTCGGACTTAAAGAGTTTTTCGCTGCTGGTCGCGGTCTATAATGACCAGCTTGACGCCGCAGCGACCATACTGGAAACCGACCCTGCGCAGATAAATAGCCAAGACCCATACGCGGGCCTAACAGCACTTCACATTGCCATCTTCCGACAAAATCAGAAGATGGTGCGCCTGCTGCTCGAACAGGCCGGTATCGACGTAAAAATCAAAGATGGTTTCCAACGGCGACCAGTGGACATGCTAGATTACACCCTCAACCAAGACATTTTCGATATGGTGATGGACGCCACCTATCCAGATACAATGCGGGCGTTAGAAGATGAAGCATACGACGAAGGACGCGCCGACAGCAGCGTCGTACCGCTAAAACCAAAGGGACCATCCTGATCCCACGCTGCAAGCTGTGTTCTGTAATACAGAACCGACTTGGCAAGGGAGACGCTGGCGCTCTCCCGTTGCATCCCTCTGGCACACGGCTGGCCAGTCACGGGGTCATTTGACCGTGTCATAGTTCAATCCTTTTTGGCTATATAGCTTTCCATGGAAGCCTATTGGTCTAAAGGCGTGCAGCTCCATAATCTTGGATAGTTTTTAGGTAGTTAGGAAAACTTCTACCCAACTGTGTATCCAATGTGTACATTGCTCCCATGACAAAAGATTCTGGATTTCGCATTCGAGTTCAACGGGAACTTCGAGAAAAATTCTTGGAAATTTGCCGCGACCAAGACAAGCCCGCTGCTCAGGTTTTGCGTGAGTATATGCGTGAGTATGTGGCTACGCACGAAGCGGTGAACCAAGATGTCGACGCGCGGCCACGGCAAGTGTTTCGCAATGCAGGGAAAGGAAGCGCGAAGTGAATGTGATCGACAATATCAATAGTTTGCTTGGCGATGACTTGAAGGCTTCCCTGAAGCAAGGCACACGGCTAAAAATAGCGGCGTCGTGCTTCTCGATCTATGCGTTCGAAGCTCTGAAGATGGAGCTGAAAAATGTAGATGGTCTCAGCTTTATTTTCACGGCACCGACCTTCGTTCCTGAGGGGGCAACTGATCAAATCAAGCGCGAACGCCGCGAATTCTTCATTCCGAAAATGCAACGCGAGCGTAGCCTCTATGGTTCTGAATTTGAAATACAGCTGCGGAACAAACTAACCCAAAGAGCCATTGCGCGCGAATGTGCGGATTGGATTCGCAGAAAGGCTACTTTTCGTTCCAACACTACAAATGCTCCAATGCAGCAGTTTGTTTGCGTTGAAAACGAGACGGATGACCTTGCGTACATGCCAGTTAATGGCTTTACGGCCGTCGATCTCGGCTACCAAAAGGGAAATGCGGTTTCAAACATCGTCAATCGTTTTGACGAAGCACCCCACACAGATACATATATCAATCTCTTTGATGAAATCTGGAGTGATCCCGAGAAACTTGAAGATGTGACGGAAGCCATTTGCCATCATATCGAGTCTGTCTATCATGAGAATTCACCCGAACGAATTTACTTCTTAATCCTCTACAACCTCTTTAGTGAATTTCTGGAGGAAATTGATGAGGACGTGTTGCCCAATGACAAGACGGGGTATTTGGATAGTCTTGTTTGGAACAAGCTATTCAATTTCCAACGTGATGCCGCAACTGGCATCATCAACAAGCTGGAAACCTACAACGGATGCATCCTTGCCGACAGCGTTGGGCTTGGCAAAACGTTCACGGCGCTTGCTGTCATAAAATATTATGAGCTTCGCAATCGCGCGGTGCTCGTTCTCTGTCCTAAGAAACTGGCAGACAACTGGCAAAATTATAATAGCAATCTCAAGACCAATATCTTTGCCAAAGATCGATTGAACTACGATGTGCTTTGCCACACAGATTTGTCACGCACGAGCGGGGATTCATTTGGTATCCCGCTGAACCGCGTCAACTGGGGAAATTATGACCTTGTTGTTATCGATGAATCACACAACTTCCGTAATAACGACGTCTACAAAGATAAGGAAACGCGTTATCAAAAACTGATGCGTCAAGTTATTCGAGAGGGCGTAAAAACCAAGGTTTTGATGCTTTCTGCAACACCTGTAAACAACCGCTTTATGGACCTGCGCAATCAGCTTGCGCTGGCTTATGAAGGGCAATCTGAAGCCCTAAGTAAAAAACTGAAGGCCAATACCAGCGTTGAAGAAATATTTCGCAAAGCGCAAACAGCCTTCAATAATTGGTCCAAACTTCCGTCTGGAGAGCGCACAGCGCAAACAATCCTTCGCGCGCTTGATTTTGACTTTTTTGAGTTGCTGGACAGCGTAACGATTGCCCGTTCTCGCAAACATATTGAGACATTCTACGACACCAAAGACATTGGAAAATTTCCAGAGCGGCGCAAGCCGCTGTCATTTCATTGCCCGATTACCTCCAGAAAAGATGTAATGGGAATGAACGATATTTATGCTCAATTGACGATGTTGAAACTAGCTGTTTACGCACCTTTAAGCTACATCCTGCCAAGTCGCATGAGGAAGTACGAGGAGCTTTACGACACAGAGGTCGAGGGCGGCAAAGGAAGATTGAGGCAGGCGGATCGTGAGCGCAGTTTGCAGGCGCTAATGACGACGAACCTTCTTAAGCGTTTGGAAAGTTCAGTAGAGGCGTTTCGTCTGACCCTTCGCTCTCTAAAAGGAAATCTTACCAACACCCTTGATGCTATCGCCGATTTTGAGCGTTCAGGCGGAACGCTCGAAGTTTCTGATTACACAGCGAATGCAGCCGACTTTGATGAAGACGATGATGACCTGAGCGGCTTGGGCGACTTCACTGTTGGTAAGAAGGTCAAAATTAGCCTCGCCGATATGGATATTCAGTCTTGGCAGCATGATCTCAGGGGCGATCTGGCGCTGATCGACGCGCTGCTTGCATCCATGGATATGGTTCGCCCAGAAGACGATACCAAGCTGCAACATTTGAAAGCGCAAATTCGGGAGAAGCTTGAAAGGCCCATCAATCCGGATAACCATAAGATTTTGATTTTTACTGCCTTCGCCGACACAGCAAACTATCTATACAAAAATCTTGCCGCCGATATTTTGCAGACGCAAGGATTAAACAGCGCCAAAGTTACAGGATCGGACGCGCCCAAAACCACGCTTAAAAAATCATACGACTTTCAGTCGGTACTTACGCTTTTCTCGCCACGCGCCAAAGAGAAGCACCTCATTATGCCCGAAGATAGCAACGAGATTGATATTCTTATCGGCACCGACTGCATTTCCGAAGGCCAAAACCTTCAAGACTGCGACTATCTGATCAATTACGATATTCACTGGAACCCAGTCCGAATTATTCAGCGTTTTGGCCGGATCGACCGCATTGGATCGCCCAATGCCCAAATCCAGCTCGTGAATTATTGGCCCGACATTACGCTTGATGAGTATATCAACCTGAAAGAGCGGGTCGAAAACAGGATGATGATCGCCGACGTCACGGCAACAGGCGACGACAATGTACTGACAGCCAAAAGCAGCGAGATCGTCTATCGCAAGGAACAGCTCAAGCGGATGCAGGAAGAAGTGATCGACCTAGAAGATGTAAAAACTGGCATTTCAATCACTGATCTAGGTCTCAATGATTTTCGTATGGATCTGCTAAACTACGTGAAAGAAAACGGTGATCTTGAAAGCCTGCCCAACGGCCTTCATGCGGTAGTGTTGGCGAATTCTGAACTTGGCTTGCCGCCGGGCATCATTTTCGCCCTCAAAAATATCCATGACAGCGTAAACGTAAACCAGCAGAACCGCCTGCATCCCTACTATCTAGTCTACGTTGGCAATGATGGTCAGGTCATTGTTGATCATACTGAAGTCAAACGCCTTCTCGATCTGGTGCGCGCATGCTGCAAGGGAAAACCAGAACCGATCAAAGAGGCGTGCCGCCTGTTCAATAACTTCACGGACGATGGTCGCAACATGTCCCATCAGTCCGAGCTACTGAGTGCCGCCATTCGCTCCATGATTGAGGTAAACGAAGAAAAAGATATAGACAGTTTATTCTCTGGCGGGCGCACTTCCGCGCTGGTCAATACCATTGCGGGGTTAGATGATTTTGAGCTGATTGCTTTTCTTGTGGTGCAGGAGAAATTGGAATGAGCGTATTTTTCGATTATCCAAAGGGCGCGAAGTTTGGCAAGATTTTGCCAAAGAACAAAATTTATGGCCATGCCCGCGCATCCTCAAAACTGCAACAGCGATTTGTTGATCAGGTGGACAGGATTGTCTGGAAATACAAACTCGCGCCTGAAACAATCAATCTGGATGCAACAAAATCAGTAGCGGAAATTCAGGTTTTTGAAATCAGCTTGCGCACCGCCGAATGCGATGAAGATATCTTGCGCGCTATCGACAAAGCTATTCCTTACCCGCTGGTTTTTGAACTGACACACGGCGGCAAACGCAAGGTTATCGCGGCTTATAAGCGACCAAGTGAAGCCGATAGCACCAAGTGGGTGATCAGTGAGTATTTTGGGTCTGAATGGGTGCCTGAGGATAACTCTCGGCAAGCCCTACCATCAGCGCTCAATCTTGGCGTGCTCTATGATAGAATTCTGAGTGCCTTGATTCCGGCAGAGGCTCGAACGGAGCATTCCATTGCATCGCGAGTTGATAAGATGGAAGCCCTCAGGGGGGCAGAGCGAGAAATCGCGCGCATTGAGGCGCGGATGAAACGCGAAAAGCAATTTAACAAACGTATTGCCATCAACGCGGAACTGCGGGCGGCGGAACAACAATTTAACCAATTAACAGGCCAGAAGAATTAGGGCAACTAGGAATAAGAACATGGAAAAACTAAAAATGCATAGCCCTGATTTGACAGATGAGAATATCGCGAAAATCCGTGATCTGTTTCCAAACTGCGTGAGTGAGGCCAGAGATGAAAACGGCAAACTTCGTCTTGCCGTGGATTTTGACCAGCTCAAACAGGAATTATCAGACAGCATTGTTGACGGGCCACAGGAACGCTACCGCCTTGACTGGCCGGGCAAACGCGAAGCCCTGCTCACCGCCAACGCCCCGATTGCCAAAACCTTGCGCCCGTGCCGCGAAGAAAGCGTTGATTTCGACACCACGCAAAACCTGTTCATCGAAGGCGATAATCTGGATGCCTTGAAACTATTGCAGGAAACCTATCTCGGCAAGGTCAAAATGATCTATATTGATCCGCCCTATAATACAGGTAACGATTTTATCTATGAGGACGACTTTGCTGAAAGTGCAGAGGAATTCTTGGTACGTTCAAATCAACAAGATGAGGAAGGCAATCGTTTGGTTGCAAATACAGAAACCAACGGACGATTTCACTCCGATTGGCTTTCTATGATTTACCCGCGCCTCAAGCTAGCAAGAAATTTTCTCGCACAGGACGGTATAATATTTATTTCAATCGGTGACGCAGAGCTGTCAAACTTGAATAAGGTTTGTGATGACATCTTTGGTAATGATAATTTTCTGGCGAATTTTATCTGGGAGAAGCGGACGAATCGAGAAAATCGAAAAGTTGTGTCCTCTCGTCACGACTATGTGGTCTGCTACGCAAAATCTATTGAAAAGGGTGTGCGGCCCTTGGCTCAGTTGCCGTTATCCGAAAAGGCATTAGCAAACTATAAAAATCCAGATAACGACCCCCGTGGAAAATGGAAATCTGATCCGGCGAGCGCTCAAGCTGGCCACGGTACAAAGGCACAGTTTTACACGCTTGAAGCACCAAACGGTACGAAACACGAACTCGAAAGCGGTCGATGTTGGGTTTATACGAAACCAGAAATGGAAAAAGCAATACATGAAAAAAGAATTTGGTTTGGAAAGATTGGTAACGGTGTGCCACGATTTAAAACATATCTTGATGCAAAAGAGCGAGGGCTTACACCTGAGAGTATTCTATTCTCAGAGGAGGCCGGCACAAATGAAACTGCCAAGAATGCTTTAAAGGAACTCTTTGACGGGCGTGCGGTTTTTGAGACACCAAAGCCAGTAGGGCTATTAAAAATCCTAATTCAGATGGCATGCAAAAACGGGATTATGCTCGACTTTTTTGCGGGATCGAACGCAACAGCGGAAGCACTGTTTGAGATGAACTCAAAAGATGGAGGTGACAGAAAACTAATTTCGGTTCAACTTCCTGAATTAGCAGATGATCAATCGGAAGCTTATAAAGCCGGATACAAAAATATCGCCGAGCTTTCCAAAGAACGCATTCGCCGCGCAGGCAAGAAAATTCTTGAGGGCGATTGCCATGCGGACTGGAACAAGGATGTTGGCTTTCGGGTGCTAAAAATAGACACGTCCAACATGGCGGATGTTTATTACACGCCGCAAACAACCAAGCAATCAGACCTGCTCACCGCTGTTGAGAATATCAAGCCGGGACGGGACAACCCGGAAGACTTGTTATTTCAGGTGCTGGTGGATTGGGGTGTTGATCTGACCCTGCCTATCCGGCGCGAGATCATTCAGGGCAAGACCGTCTATTTCGTCAATCATGAACCCTATGACCTGATTGCCTGTTTTGATAAAGGCATAACCGAAGAACTGGTCAAGGAATTGGCCACCCATAAACCTGTGCGCGTGGTCTTCCGCGATAATGGTTTTGTCTCGGATGTGGTAAAAATAAACGTCGATCAGATTTTCCGCCAGCTATCGCCCACCACCGACGTCAAGTCGATTTAGGGGGAGCTGTGATGAAACTCAAAGAATTTGTGAAAAAGACCCTGCTGGATATTACCGAAGGCGTATATGAGGCTCAACAAACTTCACCGTCTTGGATTGCCCCCGGACGTGTCGAAGGGGAAAAAGTTACCCTGCCTCAACATGTGTCTTTTGAAGTTGCCGTAACAATTAACAAGGAAGGCGGTGGAAGCATTTCTGTTCTCTCAATAGCTGACATTAAAGCTGAAGGGAAAATTGAGCAGTTAAATAAGATTACTTTTGATGTGCCCGTATATTTCCAAGCAAAAAAAGAAAATTTGGAGGGCGGCAATGAAACTTAAATTTAAAATCCAGCCCCACCAGACCAATGCCATTGATGCGGTTCTGGATTGCTTTGCCGGACAGCCCAAAAGTGACGAGTTACGCTATCGCATTGATCCGGGAAAAAGCAAGCAGCTTCGTAGTGAGGAAGATGGTTTTAAAAATGCCGATATTCGGCTGACAGATGTTCAGCTTCTGGACAATATTCAGGCCGTGCAGAAACGCCAAAACCTGCCTTTGTCAAAGTCGCTTGCTGATTTTACCGAGACCGACCGCAAGGGCGTGGTCAAACCAAAGCTGAAATCATACAAACCCGGCGCGCGCCTCAATCTTGATATCGAGATGGAAACCGGTACCGGCAAGACCTATTGCTATATCAAAAGCATTTTTGAGATGTATAAGCGTTTTGGCTGGTCAAAATTCATCATCATGGTGCCGAGCATTGCCATTCGCGAGGGCATAAAAAAATCACTTGAGATTACTGCCGACCATTTTACTGAAAGTTACAGCAAGAAAGCCCGTTTTTTCATCTATAATTCCAAGCGGCTGCATGAGCTGGAAAGCTTTTCATCGGATGCCGGTATTAACGTCATGATTATCAATATCCAGGCGTTCAATGCGCGCGGTGCGGACAATCGTCGTATTTATGACGAGCTTGACGACTTCCAGTCTCGTCGCCCTATTGATGTGATCAGCTCCAACCGCCCGATTCTGATACTGGATGAACCACAGAAGATGGAAGGTGCGGCCACCATGGACGCCCTGCCCAAATTCAATCCGCTGTTCATTATGCGCTACTCCGCGACCCACAAAACCAATCACAACAAGATTCACAGACTTGATGCGCTCGATGCCTATAATCAGAAGTTGGTGAAGAAAATTGCCGTGCGCGGTATTCAGACACGCGGGCTGGCAGGCACCAATGCCTATCTCTATCTGGAAAGCATTGAGATTTCCAAGAAAGCCCCTGTCGCGCGTATCGAGATAGAAGTAAAACTCAAAAACGGTGAGATTAAGCGCCAACTCAAACGGCTGGAATTTGGACGTGATCTGTTTGTGGAATCCGGTGAACTGGATCAATATCGCGGCTTTACCATCAGCCAGATTGATTATAATCACGACACGGTTGAATTCACCAACGGTGAAATTCTCAATGCTGGTGAAGCCACCGGTGATGTGAATGAGCAGGACATTCGCCGTATCCAGATACGTGAAACCATCAAAGCGCACTTTGACAAAGAAAAGCAACTCTTTGCCCAAGGAATCAAAGTGCTGTCTCTGTTCTTCATTGATACCGTCGCCAAATATCGCGACTATGACCAGCCGGACGAAAAAGGCGACTATGCCCGCGTCTTTGAACGGGAATATCAAACACTAAAAGACGAATACCTGTCAGAACTGGCACTTGATAATGAGGCTTACCGCAAATATCTGTCGGATATTGATGCAGGCGCCACCCACAATGGTTATTTCGCCATCGACAAGAAAACCAAGCGCCTGAAGGACCCCAATGTTGGCGCACGCTCCGTCGATTCAGATGACGTCGATGCCTATGACCTGATTCTGAAAGACAAGGAACGGCTTTTGTCCTTTAGTGAGGCAACCCGTTTTATCTTCTCGCATTCAGCCCTGCGTGAAGGCTGGGATAATCCCAATGTATTTGTCATGTGCATGTTGAAACACAGCGACAACACACTGTCCCGCCGTCAGGAAGTGGGTCGCGGGCTTCGTTTATCCGTCGATCAATTCGGTGAGCGCATGGATCATCCGGCCATTGTACATGACATCAATGTACTCACGGTTGTTGCCAGCGAAAGCTACAAGGATTTTGTTGCGGGCCTACAAACTGAAATTGCGGATACGCTCTCGGCGCGCCCAAGGAAAGCCAACAAAGAATATTTTGTTGGAAAGGTTATTCAAACAGAAGGCGGTACGCTGGAAATTTCAGAGCATTTGGCCAGCCAGATATATCGTTATCTCGTCAAGAACGACTACACGGATGATGACGATTCAATCACCGACACATACCATCAAGATAAAGAGGCGGGCGAACTTGCAGGCCTAAGTGAAGAACTCGCGCCCCACACAGCACAAATCATCGATCTAATTGATAGTGTCTTTGACGATAGCAAGCTTCCCAAAATTGATGATGGTCGCAAGCCAAAAACCAATCCGCTCAATGGTAATTTTGAGAAAAAAGAATTTCTAGAACTCTGGTCACGTATCAATCGCAAAGCGGTGTACCGCGTCGAATTTGAATCAGAAGAGCTGGTGCAAAAATCCATAAATGCCTTGAACAGCCAGCTTCGCGTTACCCCTTTGCAGTACACAGTACAAGAAGGTGAGCAGATTGCCGCAGTGACCGATGATCAACTTAAGTCTGGTGACAGCTTCAAAGTTACCAGCTCGAGCACCGAACGCGGCGGAGTCGTGTATTCCGATGTTGCCTACGATCTTGTTGGAAAAATTGCCGAGAACACCCATCTGACACGCAAAACCGTGGCCGAAATCCTCACTCAGATTGAACCGTTTGTCTTCGATCAGTTCCAGCAGAATCCTGAACATTTTATAGCTGAAGCATCAAGGTTGATTAGCGAGCAAAAGGCGACCGCCATCATTGAAAGGCTCAACTATGATGGGGTGGAAGACAGATACGAAACTGATATTTTCACTGCCGCCCAAACGGGGCAGGATTTCTCACGTGCAACAGAGAAGCTGAACAATCATGTATACGATTATTGCGTCACTGACTCCGATGTCGAGCGCAAGTTTGTTGGTGAGCTGGATGTGAGTGATGAAGTCGTGGTTTATGCAAAGCTACCGGGTGGTTTTCTCATCCCCACACCCGTTGGCGACTATAACCCCGACTGGGCAATTTCCTTCAAGCAGGGCAGCGTCAAACACATCTACTTCGTGGCCGAGACTAAAGGCACAATGTCATCCATGAAGCTGCGTGAGATTGAAAAAACAAAAATCGAGTGCGCACACAAATTTTTTGATGAAATCAACCAGCAGATAGACTCTGAAAAGGTGAAATACGATGTAGTCACCGATTACGGTAAACTCATGGATGTTGTTGGGTTGAAGGGAGCCGGGCTATGAGCATTACCTTTTTTCTTTACCGCCTGAAGATTGAACGCTCAAAAGAGCCAAGACTCTTTGATGACACCACAAGCTCCCCGTCTGAGATCATCAAAGCGGCGGTAGAAGAAAAACCATCCAAGGAAATCAGGAAAGGCAATATTTGGCATATCGGAAATATTGAGAAGATTGGTGATACCGGCCTATTTTTTGCCTTTGGCAGAGTTACTAAGTCGATTGTCGAAAAATTTGATGAAGATGCCGGCAATTTCCGCGATGAGTCTGAAGATCAAGCCCCTTATACCTATATCATTATCGACCTAAAATATCAGATTTGTGCCGTTGCCCATAAATCAAGAATTGCACCTAAAGTGTCTCAGATTGCCAACAATCTGGCCAAACTTTTGAATGAAACCAAAATTGCAAAAGAAAACAATCTAAAACTTGTGATGGCGCAGATTAACGACCCACATGAGTTTTTGGAATATGTGCGATCAGCATATGCCATCAGAAAATTTGATATAGATTTTAGTCCTCCTAACCCTTGGGATGTTGAGGCAGATTTTCAAAAACCCATGGAGAAATTACTCAGTGAAACGGCTGGGTCCAAGGGCAAAACTACAATTGTGGGAGAGGACTTAGAAAAAGACCCAATCGAAAAGCTTGCATCAGCAGCAGCTGCCACTGGAAACTCGGCATCAGCACAGATGAAGCAAGGAGAAAATCAGAAATTTGTCACTAAGAAGATTGGCGGAAATCCAACAACCTTCACTACAGAGGAGATCGCAACTCAAGAAGAAAAAGCGACTCTTTTGTCCAAAATAATTGAGCTATATCAGTCGGTTCGAAACGCTGGAGATCAATAGATGAAATGGCGTTATTGGACATGGTTGTTTAGGGGGTTAAGCGGAAAACCGGGCATAGCCAAATTTTGGAATGTTTGGCTCTTGTTACATTTAGCGGTTGCGACGGGACTTACCTTGTGGGTTTCTTTGCCACTTTCGGAAGTCGCACGTACGATGATGTTGCCTCTAGCCGGTATTTTTGTCGGGTTATCATTCGCATGGGCTGGCAACGCGCAGGCTCTCCTTCAGTCAGATGAGATCGAAAAGATATTTGAGCGACACACTGACGGAATCGAAAACTATATCTACACGTTCCAGACTGCCATTCTAACGGTTCTGCTTTCCCTTGTGGGCTGGGGCTTGTCAGGGTTGAAAGTCTTTGATCATCATTCTCTCTCCTGCATAGCTCCCTATATTGAAGGGATGTTGTACTTTACCTCAAGTATTGCCTTTCGTGAGTGTTGGCACGTCATCTTGGGTAGTCAGTTACTGATTTTGAATCGGTACAAAATCAAAGCGTCAGCATCCGAGGACGAGGAAAAATGACATATTTAGAACATGGTGCCAACGCGATAGCGATACTCACAGCAGTTGTGGCAGTTTCCGGATTCGGTGTTTATCACTGGCGTCAGTTCCACAAATGCCAACGGCTCGAACGTTATCTCAAGTCGGAGAAGGCAAAGGACGAAGATCGAGGGCAGCGCAGCCTAGTACATCTCATGGCAAAGGTTGGTTTAACTGAATCTGAGTTGAAGCAAGCCAGTATCCGAAGCAAACATATAGTGCGAAAAATTGTTAAAGATGGCAAAACTGGTAGAGCAGATTCCATACTTCTTGAATGGAAAGAGTGATACTGTCCGAGCGGGCTGTCGTGAACCGAGCCTGCGCGCACTTGTCTCGGCCATCCGGCTTCCATCCCTGACAGAAACTTAGGGCTTAGCCCTCAGCGCACTTCAATAAAAACAGATCGAATAGAAAATTTCGTTGTCGGTTCCCCCTGAAGGTTCCCCCCAACAACGCAATTTTATTTCGCCGGTTTTCCCCTCCGTTTGCACACCCATTCTCGCCGAAGGGCAAGGTTTCAGAAGCGAAACCCAACCCCATTTGGAGGAGAATAAAATGACACAGTTACATGCCCAACCTTACGATATTTCAGCCAACGGTTTTTATTTTGAGACGGAGGAAGAGTATCAAGCAAAGGTCAAAGCCCTGCGCAATGACTACGGCGACCCTGTGGAAGAGTTTGAAATCCAGTTCATCGACGGTGAAAGCATTGATTGCGATCTGGCGAAAGCTATCGGACTAAACCAAGCGAATTTTGCAAGGTACTTTGAAATTGTTGACGAGTGGGAGGAATGGGAAAAGCGATTTGTCATTCTGGCAGTTGGCGAATGTGGTTATCACTTTGATGATGACACCAGCCCATCAGATTTTGACATTGATGTTTATGACGTGGACAGCATGCGCGAACTGGCTGAACAGTTTGTTGAAGAAGGCCTATATGGCGATATTCCCCCGAACCTTCAATTCTATATCGACTTTGCCGCCATTGCTCGTGATCTGGCGGTTGATTATTCCGAAACAATGATTGCCGGTTCCCGTGTCATTTATAGGTGCGGGTAATCATGGAAACGCCGATCACCATAGTTGAAATGATTATCTGGCGTGGCATTCGCATGGAAATCACGCATGTGAACAACTATTTTAGCGGTATGGATCATATTGAAATTCACACAAAAGAGAGGATGCCAATACCAATCACAGAAACGGGCTATAAGTCACATTTCTTTCCATCAGGCGGCCTTGGTGAGTTTGAAACGGCAGCGGACTATGTGCGCGCTTGGCTTGAGCATGAAGCTAAAAGCAAAGCGTGGAAAGCGCAGGAACTCGCCTCGCAGCAATTGAGCCTATTTTGAAGAAGCCCTGATTTGATGAAAAGCTACCTCTATTCTGCAACGCCGATGTAAAGCGTTGCGCGCCCATTCAAACCTTCAAATACCAAGTCGCGCGCGCCTTGCCGTGTTTACTAATCAGCCCTGCGCTTACCAATTCTCGCAGGCGGACTTTGATGGTGTTTTTGTTCCCGCCAGTCAGCTCGGTAATTTTTGACAGGTTCAGGCGATCATGCGTAACGAACAGTCTTAGTATCTGCCCCGACATTTCTGGCAAATCGGTATCGTCAATTTGCCCTTTTTCACGATCCAGTCGGATCACAAGATTATCTTTTTGCTTTTTCAGGCAGCGCAAGAAAAAACCGACCCATGGTGTCCAATCAGGATCATTGCCTTTCAGGGTAGTCTGGGTGCGCCGCAGGCTTTTGTAATAGATGTCTTTGTTTTCCTCGATGACACTTTCAAGCGAAGCATAAGGCACATAGGCATAACCCGCCCGCAGCAACATCAGCGTAGTCAGGACGCGGGACAACCGCCCATTGCCGTCCTGAAATGGATGAATTGCCAAAAACTGCACTGTAAACACGGCAACGATCAACAAGGGGTGCATGGATTGTTCATCAATGGCTTTACGCGCCCATTGCACTAACTCTTCCATTTGACGCGGCGTTTCAAACGGCGTGGCCGTTTCAAAAATAATACCGATTTCGACGCCATCCGCATCAATGGCTACCACATGATTATCGAGTTTTTTATATTCACCGCGATGGCGTTCATCCTTGGTGCTGTGGCGCAATAAAGCCATATGAAGTTGTCGAATATGGTTTTCGGTCAGGGGCATGTCCGCATATGCCTGAAAGATCAAATCCATTGCCTCGGCATAGCCTGCGACTTCCTGCTCGTCACGGGTATCAAATTTCTGCAACTTGATATTGGAGAGCAGGGTTTCCACCTGAACATCGCTCAGCTTTGCGCCCTCAATTCGTGTCGATGATCCAACACTCTCGACCGTCGCGACTTTACGAAGAGCATTGAGGCGATCCGGCGAGAGGTTTTTGAGAGCCTCCCAACGCCCCTTGAATTCATCAACCTCGGCAATGAGTTTGACAAGGTCTTGGGTCAGGATAATATTTGGTTCATTCATTGGTTTGATCTTTGTATATATTCAATTCTATATCCGATTATACCCAATAATATCCGATTTGTCGAATTTGTTGTTTGCTAGGCTGAGCCTGCGCAAACTTACCGCCTTGGACCAGATCTCTTGTGCCTATGGTCAAAATCAAGAGTAGGCTTTGTAGCCTCATTGTCGCGGTTACGTTCCAACCGTCGCAAGGCTGAAGGGGCAGCATAAAGCCGCATTTCATGCCTGTGGCGGGTCATCGCGACGTAAGAAAGATGACGATCCATGGTAGTTGAACCAAGCACATAGGCGTTATCAACCGTCGCGCCCTGTGATTTGTGGATTGTGCAAGCATAACCATGATCAAACGCGGCGTAATGATCTGGTGCGACTATAGTGGTTTTGGCTTTCTCGCTGCCCTCGGCATCCAAGCGCACACGAAGTTGACCATCATCAACATCTTTCACCGTGCCGAAGCTACCATTTTTCACCCCAAGGTCACGATCATTGCGGGTAAAGACAACGCGATCACCCGTAGCAAAGGCGCGCGGGCCATGTTCGGTTTGAAAAAGGGTTTCGGTGGCAAGATCGCCGCCTGATTTACGCAATGAACGAATGGCTTGGTTGATTGCGTGCACATCCTTGCGACGATGAGTCAGAGCCAATCGAGACACGTTTGAGCCGTTCAACTCAATATCTGCCACATAATCCTGTGCCAGCTTGGCAATAGCCTCAGGTGCATCAATAGCGGTGCTCACAAAGCCTTGTTGACGACAACTCTCTATTGCATCGGCGCAGCGCCCTTCGGCCAGATTGAGTGAAGCTTGACGCTGCCAACCCTCATGCTGACGTCGGATTTCTGTAAGTCGTGCAACGCTAGATTCCTGCGCAATATCTTTGAACGGTCTACCAGCTTGAATGGGCTGCAATTGCTCAGGATCACCAACCAAAACGAGTCTGGCACCGCTTTTCTTGGCGGCACTTACAAACCGCGCCAATTGCTTTGTGCCGACCATTCCCGCTTCGTCAATCACCAGAACAGAATTTCGAGTGAGTAAGTTATAGCCATTCCGCCAACCATACTCCAAAGAGGCCAAGGTTCTGCTTTCAATACCCGATGCGTTTTCCAAGCCATCGGCAGCTTTTCCTGATAGGGCTGCACCTACCACCTGCAACCCCTGTTTTTCCCACGCCTGACGTGCCGCTGACAGCGTGGTGCTTTTACCCGCTCCTGCCAAACCAACAATGCAGGAGAGTTGCCCAGAGGTTAGAACATGTCGAATTGCGGTTTCTTGTTCCGCGCTCAGCTTTGCCCCTGCCGATCTTTGTAGGGCGGAATTTTCCTTGGAAATTGCTGCTTCGATATGTCTACTCGAAACAGCGATAGCAGAAGTTGAAATCATCGTTCGAATGTTTGCCGATAAGGTAGCTTTTACGCTCAGAAACTCTTGCGTCGAATAGTGTGGCTCTGTCCCTGCCTTTACTTCAACAAGATCAGGCGAACGCATGGCCATTTCTGCTGCAATGGCAAGTTTTGTATGATCGGGAACATATTCCACCAAAGCGCGTAAAATATCGGCGCGCGTGAAGGTTTCCTGTTTATCGGCTATCACTTCAAGAATATTTGCCGGATCACCCGCAACTTTTGCGGCAATCGACAGCTTGTCCTCATCGGGCAGAATGATAAGCGGCTGCGCAACATCAAATTCAGGGCGCAACGGCACCGGTTCAGGTGCAAATTCTATATCCGGTAATCTTGCACCAATCTCGCGTTGCGCAGACTTGGCGTTTAGCTCGCGATGATATTCAAATTGCTCAAATTCATTTTGCAGAGAACGACGAGCTTTCAGGTGGCGTTGAGTAAGTTCGTGTTGCACTCGCCGGTCGCGTTGCATTGCAATGTTAATCTGCGCCTCATTAGCTGAACAAAGACGCTGATATGCACCCGTCATCTTTGCCCATGTTGCTTTCAAGCCCGTGGGGAGGTTTGCCGCGCGGGCAGTGGCCTCAATGGTATGGCGAGCTTGCTGCATATCGCGCAGGGCTTCGCGCTCAATGCGCTGTTTTGCTACCAATGAATGACGCTTTTTCTCCAGTAAATCCTTGCGACGTTCATCTTGCGCGGCAGCGTGTTGCTGTGCCTCAAATCTCTCTACATCAAAACTGCGAGACAGAATGGCAATGGCTTCCTCGATATTGGGCAAACCTTCAAGATCGCCTAAACGCGCTCGCACTTCCTTGGTTTTAACACCGACCCAACGTGCAACGGCGTAGACCTCACCAGCCGCATCTACCGCGACAAATCCACGCTTATTTCCACGCGCTAGAACAAAGCCCTGTTCTTTCAGCGCATGGGCAAATGCGGCGCGGCTATCAGACCCAGCACAGCATTTCTGGAATATCGCCTTCAACGCACGGGTGTCGCGATTAGCACGCTCTGCTTGCTGCGCTTCAGCTTGGGAGTAATTCAACGGGTCGCGGTCAGCATAATCTTTCAGCCCGCGCGGCATATCCCAGTCTTGCTCCAGATAAATTTGACGCGAAAGTTCGGTTAGCTTCAATTTGAAGTGCGGCAGGTTAATCGCTTTCATCTTTGCCGCATCGATACGCGACCAAACGCAATGTGCGTGCCTACGTCCTTGCTTTTCATGAAAGACAATCGCGCGAGGTTGGCCAGCCAATCCCATCTTGGCTTCAATTCGAGAAATCACATCCTCGAACACTCCTATCGGAACATTTTCCGTTTCTGGAGGATTGAGGCTAAGCGAAAACAAAAACTGCTTACAGCGCGTCCCTTTGGAAATCGCATAAACCTCTTTGAACGCTCCTGCCAAATCATCAGCGACGAATCCACTGATCTCATGCAATTTCACATGTTCGTTTTCGGGCTTTAGCAGATGCACCGCCAGTTGCATCCCGCCGCCACGTTGAGAGGCCTTCAGGATCATGTTTAAGTCGCAACCAGACCTAGAGCAGAAACTAGTTCGTCCCGCATCAAGCGCACATGCGCATAGGCCTCATCTATTTGCGCGCTGGTATCCTCATCCATGATCAGGGAGCCAATATTGGCGTGATACGCGAGCTGGTTTAGATTGTTGGCAATCCTAGATGCACCCAGCAAAGCCAAAGCCCGCGCTAGCGCCTCCTGATCCGACACCGGCATATGTGACCGCCGTTTGCGTTTTGCGGCACCACCAGAAAATACGCATTTGCGGATAAATGCACTGACAGACGTGCCCTCGGCCATAGACATAAGGCGTTGCCTTTCCTCATCTGTGACCCGTAGGGTGATAGGTGATTTTGATGGCTTTTTCTCGCTAGAAGCCACCTGCGTCTTGCCTTGAAATGCAGACTTAAAGTCTATTGCAGCCTTGATATTATCAGTGCGGGTCATAGCGAAGGCCCCCGCAGGCGGGGAGCTGGAACCGCTCTGGATTCTGGGTTGGGGGTATCCATCTCAATTTCCTTGAGCTGGCTTTCCCAATCTTCTAAAACTTTAAATAAGGAGTTCGAGGTTACACCCTCTAACTCCGCCACTTGCCTTCATTGAAACGAGGATATGCCCTGATACGGGGGTGAATTTCTTTATGTTTCAAAGGGGTTTAGGTCTGGCGAGCGACCTTGAGAGAAAGCTAAAACGCTACCGGTCGCTCTCTAACCCCCGTTTCTCTCTATTCGAGCGACCTTCGGGGCGTTTGAGGTCGGTCGCGAAAGCTCCAACAAAACAAGGGTTTTTCGTGAAATTAGTGCCCGACTGGTTGCAGAGCTGTCAAACCCTCTCGCT